>ENA-ORSK01002165-ORSK01002165.1-human-gut-metagenome-genome-assembly--contig:-NODE-2165-length-13584-cov-3.131939_pt1 | contig 13584 bp, 10 predicted proteins | sample MGYA00242192_ERZ509159 | MGnify/ENA primary metagenome ERZ509159 (study PRJEB26280, sample SAMEA2338663) | human gut metagenome | biome: human gut; feature: human-associated habitat; material: faeces...
TTGATCACCGGGTTCCGGGGTACTTCCGAGGATCTGACCGCCTTGGGGAAACTCTTGAAAGTGAAATGCGGCGTAGGCGGCTCCGCGAAGGACGGGGAGATAATCATCCAAGGGGACCTGCGTGCCAAGGTGTTGGATATCCTCCGGAAAGAGGGCTATTCGAAAAGCCGTACGATCTAATCCCCGATCGCTATGCTAACAATCTATAGGGCTTCTGCCGGGGCGGGCAAGACGCATAAATTGACAGGGGAGTACCTGATGTTACTCTTCTCCCAGCCGGGCGCTTACCGCCGGATCTTGGCCGTGACGTTTACGAATAAGGCGACGGATGAGATGAAAACCCGTATCGTTCAAGAACTTTATCACCTCGCTTCCGGCCGCGCGTCCGATTATATCCAGCTACTCTCTTCCGCCTATTCCTTGACGGAGCGGCAGGTGAGGGAGCAGGCCCGGAAGATTCTGGTCGCTATCCTGCACGATTACTCCGCCTTTAATATCAGTACGATCGACCGCTTTTTCCAGCAAACGATGCGTGCCTTTACCCGCGAGATCGGTTTGCAAGGCGGCTATGGCATCGAGATGGACCAAGAACTGGTCTTGACCGAGGCGATCGATAACCTGCTGGCCGATCTGGAGAAGCCGGAGAGCAAGGATTTGCTAGGTTGGCTGCTGCGTTTCGCCGAGGACAAGATCGAGGATGGTGGCGGCTGGAGCTTGCGGAAGGATATCATGTCGCTCAGCCGGGAGGTCTTTAAGGAGAGTTATAAGGCATTTAGCGAGGAGGTCGGTAAAGATATTGCGGATAAGCAGGCCCTAGATGCCTATAAGAATGAGCTATACGCCATTATCCGCTCCGTAGAGGCGGAGGCGAAACGTTTAGGAGAGGAGGGAGTGGCGTTGCTGAAACAGTTCGCGTTACAACCCTCGGATTTTAAGGGGGGAAGCCGTTCCCCGTTTTTCTATTTCGAGAAGCTGGCGAGAGGTGAGATGAAAGAGCCGACTGCCACATTCCAAACTTTGCCGGATAATCCGGAGGCCTATACGACCAAGACGACTCCACCGGGCCTCCGGCAGATCATCGGGTGTGTATATGAGGAAGGGTTGAATGCCTGCGTAAAGAATATCGTATCCCTGTTCGCCAACCTGACGGCCTATAACACGGCCCGGGAGATCGTGCGTTATTATTATACGTTAGGGATCTTAACCGATATCTCCCGGCAAATCGCCTCTTACCGGGAAGAAAAGAATGTGATGCTGATCGCCGATACGACCGAGTTGCTGAATAAGGTCATCAGTGGCAGCGACGCCCCCTTTATCTACGAGAAGACGGGTACGCACGTAGATCATTATATGATCGATGAGTTCCAAGATACCAGCGGCATGCAGTGGAATAATTTCCGGCCCTTGGTGGAGGAGAGTCTGGCGAATGGTAGGGCGAACTTGATCGTTGGCGATGTGAAGCAAAGTATTTATCGTTTCCGTAACTCGGATTGGAAGCTATTGGACGAGCAAGTCCGCAGGGATTTCGAGGAGGAACAGGTCCGTGAGGAAACCCTGATGGATAATTGGCGAAGCTGCCGCCATATCGTGGAGTTTAATAACGGGTTCTTCACCACCGCTCCGGCAATCCTGCAAGATCTATATAATGAAGCGTTGAAAACCTCCTCATTAAACGAGGAAGAACGCACGGCCTTTTTCACGAAGATCATGACCGCTTATGATAAGAGCATTCAGCGTGTCCCTCCCCCTTTCCAGAAGAAGGACGGACATGTACGGATCGATTTCTTGTCCGGCGATGAGGAGAAGAAGTGGGAGCAAGAGGCGATGGAGCGCTTGCCGGCTACCTTGGAGCGCTTGCAGGATAACGGTTACGCGCTAAAAGACATCGCCATACTCGTGCGTACCAATCAAGAAGGCGCTTTAGTGGCTGATACGTTGCTAGCCTATAAGGAAGAGCATCCGTCCGACCGGTACAATTACGATATCATCTCCGATGATGCTCTGTTTGTGGGTAGTTCTCCGGCGGTCCGTTTCCTGATCGCCGTATTGCGCTATTTGCGAAATCCGGAGGACCAGACGAACAGGAAATTGGCGATGTATGCCTATCAAGTATTAACCGGAAAATTCGGGGAGAGCGAGGCGGACGAGTCTGTTTTCCAAAACCTTCAGTCTATCTCCCGGCAATCCTTGTACGAGGTAACCGAAGGGCTCTTCCGTAACTTCTCCGCTTACTTCCCGGAAACGGAACAGGTATTCGTGCAAGCTTTTCTGGATATGGTTTCCGAGTACGCCCAAAAAGAAAGCGCGGATTTGAACCGTTTCTTGAGATGGTGGGACGAGACCGGTTATCGAAAGACGATCGCTACCCCGGATGGGCAAAACGCTATCCGCATCTTGACCGTACATAAATCCAAGGGTTTAGGTTTTAAGGTCGTTATCATTCCTTTCGGGGACTGGGAGATCGACCATAAGCCGACAAAACCGGTGATCCTCTGGTGTCACCCGGAAGAGAAGCCGTTCGATCGCCTGCACCTGGTTCCCGTACGCTACGGCCAGTCACTCGGAAAGACGATTTTTGCAGGTGATTACTTTAAAGAACGTTTGCATGCCTTTATCGATAACCTGAACACGTTGTATGTCGCTTTTACCCGTTCGAAAGAAGAACTGATTGTATTCTCCCCACGTCCGAGGAAGATCAACAAGGAAGGTAAGGTTGAAAAGATAACTTCCATCGCCGATCTATTGTGGGTGGGGGTGGAGACGGAGATCGAGGATGATACCTTTGAAAGGGGCGAATGGTGGCGTACAGCTTCGGGTAGAACGGCAGAAGATACCCTGGAGGAAATCCCCATGAGCCGCCTGTATTCCGTTTCCCCGGATGATCGTTTACAATTACGCTTGCATGGGAAAGGATTCTTTTTCGATAATGCTAGGCGGAAGCACGGTACCTTGATGCATGAGGTATTGAGCCGGATACGTACGCCGAAAGATATCCCCGCTTCGGTCGAAAGTTATCGGTTAGCCGGGGTGATTAACCGGGAGGAAGCGGCGGAGTTGATCAGCCGTCTGGAAGAATTATTGCAAGCGGAGGAGGTAAAGGCTTGGTATGATGGTTCCGCCCGTGTCTTGAATGAAGTGGATATCCTGTTCGGTAAAGGCTTGTCTAAACGTCCGGACCGGGTGATGATAAAAGATAACAAGGTAATTGTCGTGGATTATAAATTTGGCGAACGGCAAGATAAGCGCCATCCTAATCAGGTAAGAAATTACCTGCAATTAATCCGTAAAATGGGTTTCGAGCGGGTCGATGGATACCTTTGGTACGTAGAGTTAGGTAAAATAGAGGCAGTGAATAAGTGATATATTTTTGATATTCGGTAAAAATGAATATTTTTGCAGATTCTTAGTATAAAACGATACAGTCAAAGAAGAATGAAAGTACATAAAGAAGGAACCGGTTTACTGCTTACGTTGTTTACAATATTATTTATTGTGAATATAACTTTGTACCATACGGTAGGTAAGGGTATGCTGTTTTATTCTGTCGCTTTTGTTTCTACCGTATTGTTCCTATTGGTATTAAACTTCTTCCGTAGTCCTTTCCGTCGGTTTCCTTATGATTCGGAAGGCTTGGTGATCGCTCCCGCCGATGGTACGATCGTTGCCATCGAGGAAGTGATGGAGAACGAGATCCTTCATAAGAAGTGCCTACAGATATCTATCTTTATGTCTATCTTCAACGTACATGCCAATTGGTTTCCCGTAAACGGTACCGTTAAGCATGTTTCCCACCAGAACGGGCGTTTTATGGCGGCTTATCTGCCGAAGAGTAGTACGGAGAACGAACGTTCGGCGGTCGTGATTACCACGAGGAACGGGGTGGATGTCTTGGCTCGTCAGATTGCCGGGGCGATGGCACGCCGCATCGTTACGTATGCCAAGCCGGGAGAGAAATGTCATGTGGACGAGCAAATGGGGTTTATTAAATTCGGTTCTCGCGTGGATGTCTACCTGCCGGTAGGAACAGAGGTGTTAATAGAGATGGATCAAAAAGTAACAGGCAATCAAACGCCTATAGCCCGTTTGTCAAAATGAGTATAAGAAAACATATTCCTAATACAATTACGTGTCTGAGCCTTCTGTCCGGGTGTGTCGCCAGTGTTATGGCCTTGCACGGAAATCTTTTATCTGCGTTGATTTGGATTATTATAGCCGCGGTCTTTGATTTCTGCGATGGCTTTGCCGCTCGTTTATTGAAGGCTTACTCGCCGATGGGAAAGGAATTGGATTCCTTGTCGGATATGGTAAGTTTCGGCTTCGCTCCGGGCATGGTGGTCTATTGGTTGTTGGGAGAGGCTTCTACGGCTTTGCCTTTTGGCTCTTTGAATACGTATATCCCTTATCTGGCGTTCGTGATCCCTACGTTTTCAGGTTTGCGTTTGGCTAAGTTCAATATTGATGAACGGCAAACTACCTCGTTTATCGGCTTGCCGGTTCCGGCGCATGCTTTATTTTGGGCTTCGGCGGGGTATTCTGTTTTACCGGTTGTTCATGCGAATGAAGGCTTGTTCGTGTTGGTGACTGTTATCTTGGCGTTTATTACCTCCTTGCTGTTGGTGTCTGAGATACCGATGTTCTCGCTGAAGGTGAAATCCTTAGCGTGGAAGGGTAATGAGCTTCGCTATATATTGATCGCTTGTGCCATTATTTTCGTGGCGTTATGGGGATTCTTGGGAATCTCTGGAACCATCCTGTTATATATAGTCTTGTCTATTTTTAACAAAAAGGGATAAACAAGAATTCTTATCTTTGTGTTTGTGATAGTAAAGAATCATTTAAGTATCGGATTATGTTTAAGTTTTTGTTTGTAATATTTTTTTTCTTTATCCTGTTGGTGTTTCTGATGGGTTTCTCCATCTTGCGTACCTTTAAGAACATCTTTTTTGGTAGCGGAAACAACACTCGTAAGGGAGAACAACGTCGTCAAACAAATAGCAATACTTCCGGACATCGTTCTACGACTACTACCGCCCGGGACGATGATGATGATCGTACACCTTATGTGCACCGTAAGAAGATATTCGCCAAGGATGAAGGGGAGTATGTGGATTACGAGGAAGTTAAATAGAGCTTAGCGTCTTTGCTTGAAGAAACGCTGCATTTCTTCCGCGCACTCTTTTTCAAGGATACCTTTTTTGATAATCGCTTTCGGATGGAAGGCTTGAGGGGCGAATTTGGAGAAACCTCTTTTATCATCGGATGCCCCGTATACGATCGTGCTTAATTGTGCCCATCCGATCGCGCCGGCACACATTATGCAGGGTTCCACGGTTACGTATAGACTACAATTTGTTAGGTATTTCGCTCCTAAGACTCCGGCGGCGGCCGTAATCGCCAACATCTCGGCATGTGCGGTCACGTCGTTCAAGCATTCGGTTTGATTATGCGCCCTCGCTATGATCTGGTTGTTGCAGACGATAACAGCTCCTACGGGAACCTCACCCTCGGACGCTGCCGCACGAGCTTCCACCAACGCTTGCTTCATGAAATATTCGTCATTGAAAGGATTCATCTTCTCATCTCATTTTCGTTGAAAAGAGTCGGATAATCCTCCTCCAAGGTCTTGAGGATGTGAGAAAGGATCGTCTCTCGGTACCAACGGGACTTGTTCTCGATCTTGTAGCGTGAAAGGTAACGTTTTACCGCTTTATGCTCTTCGTCATTCAGCATAAAGGTCACTTTGTGTACCCTCGGATGATTGGGGTGAGCCGATGAATATTTACGTTCTTCTTTCATACATTTGCAAATGTACGAGTGAATAGCCGAATAACAAAGAAAATGGCTATATTTGTGCAAATTAAAGCGATGGCAAGACAGAACGATATGGGTCGGGAAGGTGAGTCTGAGGCTCGTGCCTATCTGGTAAAACATGGATATAACGTGTTGCATACCAATTGGCATTGGCATCATTATGAACTGGATATTATCGCTGTCAAGGAAGATGAGTTAATCGTGGTGGAGGTGAAGACACGCTCTGAGGATTTTTTGCTTTCACCGGAAGATGCGGTAGACACCAAGAAGATTCGGAGGATTGTCGCCGCTGCGGATGCCTATGTCCGTTATTTTAATATAGACTTACCGGTCCGTTTTGATATCGTGACATTGATCAAGAAAGAGACGGGTTTCCTGATCGACCATATCGAAGATGCTTTCTATGCTCCTTGCCGTTAAAAGATAAAAGTTATGAATATAGAAGAAGTACGTGAATACTGCCTTTCCTTGAAGAATACCATCGAGTGTTTCCCGTTCGATGAGGTATCGCTGGTCTTTAAGGTAGAGAATAAGATGTTCCTGCTGCTTCCTTTGGATGCGGAGGAGCCTCATGTCTCCTTGAAATGCAGTACAGACTATGTGGAAGAGTTACGGGAACGGTATACGGCGGTTGAGCCGGCTTATCATTTTAATAAGAAATACTGGAATAGCATTTATCTGGATCGGGATATGGAGGACGAGGAGGTTAAACGTTGGATCTTCCACTCTTACCGGGAGGTGATCGCTAAACTACCAAAAAATATAAGGGAGATTTATAATGATGAGCACTGATAATGAATCTCCCCGCATCTTGCGTGTGGTGGAAACCACTTCTACGAATAGCCTGCTTCGTGAGTTGATCATCAAAGAATCTCTTCCGGAAGGAAGTGTAGTTGTCGCTGATTTCCAGACAGCCGGACGTGGGCAGATCGGGAATGTCTGGGAGTCTGAGGCGGGAAAGAACTTGATGTTTAGTACAGTCCTGTACCCTACGTGCATCCCGGCAAATCGCCAATTCTTGATTTCTCAAATAGCGGCCTTGAGCGTGAAAGAGACGTTAGACTTATATACGGATCATGTCACAGTGAAATGGCCGAATGATATTTATTGGAAAGATAAGAAGATTTGCGGAATGTTGATCGAGAACGATCTATCAGGGCATAATCTATATTGCTCCATCATCGGGATCGGCATAAACTTGAATCAAGCGGTGTTTCGGGGAGATGCTCCGAATCCTGTTTCTTTGTTTCAAATAATCGGTAAGGAAGTAGATCGAGAAGAGGTTTTGGACCGTTTCCTCTCGGTATTCTATCGCTATTATTTATCTCTCCTCCAAGAGGAATACGAGGATATTCGTATCCGCTATCAATTCGCATTGTATAGAAGGGAGGGCTATCATGCCTATAGGGATGAGGCGGGAGAATTCGAGGCCTGTATCCATGATATTGAATCAACCGGGCATCTTTTGCTAACGTTACGGGATGGAAGCATCCGTCGCTATGCTTTTAAGGAGGTTTCTTATTGTAAGTGATGTTTTTGAGCAGCGAAGGTACGTGTTATTAATATATCTAGTTCCAGATAGCTCTATGTATTATTTGCGGAAAATAATATATCTATATATTAAGGTACGTGTACATTATATATAGATCTCTATTTATTAATGAAATTAATCGGAAAATATATATCTTTTGTACCGAACAATAGTGGGTTTGTCTTTGTAATCGGTGGTTTTGTAATGAATAGTCTATTTGATTGATAAGAAAGCCTATATGGCGAGAAAAAAATGATAAAGAAGGGTTGCGCGAATCAAAGAAACGCGTACCTTTGCAAATGATGAATAAAGTCGATCGTCGTTTGTTTTGATTTTTAAGAGAGCGATCGTTGTTAAAGAGCTTATTACACTTTAGTATTAATATTAAATTATTTAATTATGAACAAAAAGTTTTCTACTCTTTTGGCTGGTGTTGCGCTTTTAAGTGCGATGTCAGCAAATGCGCAGTTAGCTAATGCTCCTGTTGGTGCTGGTGCTGGTGCAGTGCAAAAGTTAGATGAGGCTGCCCAAAAGGGTGTGTACCAAATTAGAGACAATGCAGGAAATGTACTTGTTATTGAGAATGGCAAGTATGCATTTAAAACTGTAGCTAATTTGTCTGATCTAAAGGCTTCATTATGGTGTGTGAAAGTTACGGAAGAAGCTTCTGGAAAAGAGCCAATCTATGACTTCTTTAACAAATCTACAGGTGAGACTTTAGCCGTTTCGGATTTAGATGCTTCTGCAATTAAGGCTGGAACATTTGCTTCAACAGATTCTTTAACTGTTGGTGAGAGTTTTGGTGGTTGGGCCTTCTCTAGTACTTATGTTACTTCTTTATTGCCTGATCAACCGATGTACACTTATTATGAGCCTGATTATGTCCTTTTATTGACAAAAGGTGCAAATAATGGTCTTCAAGCTAAAAGAGTATTGGCTCAGGATATTAGACAAAATGCATCTTCTAATGATGCTGTTGAGTTGACGTTGTTTAATGCTGGTACTTATGTATTGAGCGCAAGCGAAATTAATGAGTATGTGAAAGATAACAAGTTTGTGTTGACATTTGATAAAGATGCTAATGCAGATGTTAATCCATTCTCTACAACAGAGTTCGTAGCAAAAGCTGTTGCTGACAAGAAAGCGGACAACACAACACGTGATTTCGTTTTCGTAACTTCTAAGGCTGACGCAAACCAATATTTGAAAGTTGATACTGCTGCTAATGGTGTTGGTATCCAATTCTTGAAATTTGGTTGGACTGATGAGTCAAAAGAGCCTAGCGCTAATGTTGAGAATTCTACTTTGGCAGATCAACATAAGTTCTTGTTTACGTATCGTCCTTCTACAGATAGCTTGTATATCCAAGTAAAGCAGGTTCGTTACAAAAATGAGAAAACTCCTGAAAAATATTGGAATCAAGTAAGTAATATCATTAACTATGGTATTACCTATCAAGATATTTTCTCTACAGGTACTGCTGTGAGCGCTGATAGTTTGTTCGTTAAGTTGCAAAACTTTACAGTAGCTGATAGAATTGCTACAATTGGTTTGAAACCGATCAATACTCACATTAAGTATAATGCTACAAACTGTTTTGTTAAGAGTGATAAGACTTCTTTAGAGAATGGTCTGTATATCATTAAGAATGCTAAAGGTCAGGTATTAGCTGCTCCTATTCATGAGAATGATAATGCAGGTAATAACAAACTTGAGTGGGTGACATTAGATGAACAAGATCCAATGCATATGCCTGCTTACCAATTCGTAATTACTAAAACTTTAAGTTCTGCTACTGCTCAAGCAACATCTCCTATCAATGTTGTAAACCGTGAGTTCCCATCATTGAAATCTGCAAATGTACAGTTGAGATTAAATGAGAAGGGTGAGATCGTTGCTTCTGTTGCTAACTTGAATAATGCTACTTTCGTTCAAATTAAGGATTCTGCTATTATTAAGGATGCTAAGTTAGGCTATAAGTATCTTTCTAAGAATGAGTTGATCGTTAATAAATATAAGTTTAACTATTTGAACCCGTTCACTCAAGAATACTGGATTGCTAATGGTGCAGACAAAGATTCTTTGATTTACGTTAAACAAGCTGCTAACGAGTATACTTTGTCTGAAGGTTCTACAGCAGCATATGGTATCGATGTAGATGCTGCTTTGCTGAAGAAGATTCCGGGACTTGCTCAATTGGAAAGAACAAACTATGTAATTGCTAAAAACAAATCTGCTAAGTTGGTAAAAGCTTATGGTAGCAAGTATTCTATGGGTGCTGCTAACTATGGTACAGTTGCAGAGGTGGATACATTCTTCTTCAAAGAGAACAACCACTATGATGGCAAGCATTACTATGCGATCTTGGAGACAGCTTATGATAACACGAATAATGCGGCATATATCGCTAATCTGAATACTGCGACTTCTAAAGTTGGTATCGCTGATGACGGTATGACTGCAGGTTTGAAGGTTCAGTTATTGAACGAGTCTAGAACCTCCGCATTTACTGTAGAGCCTAGCGATGCTCCGTTGTATCGTCGTTTCAACAAGGCAATCTTGGGTGAAAATGAAAATGATGGTCCGGATAGCTTAGTATTCGTTGAGAAATATCGTAAAGAATACTTGATGGATGAAGGTAATAAGAACTTTACAGATGAGTTTGTTGATTACCTTGGCATTTGGAGTAAGGATAAGGCTGAAAACAAGTTGGCTATGCGTATTGATACCGCATGGTTGAACCGTGGTGCAGGTAATGTTAAACCTCAATATTTGATCTCCGTAGCCCGTGACGATCAAGGCGCTATCGAAACGATTCCTTGTGATGAAGCTGACGACAAACACTTCTATATTGATGATAAGGGTGTTGCTCACAAAACTGATAAATGGCATTGTCAACATGCTAAACAAGGTAGAGCAGGCTTTGCTTATGGTAAGTATTTGGTAAGTTTCGCTGACTCTGCTAGAGCTGATAAGAAGAAACCTTATATGGATATTGATAATGGTTATACTCGTGTAGGTTTCGTTAAGGCTGTTCATGCAGGTGATAGTTTATTCATCTTGGTTAACGAGTTCAAGAATATGAAACCGGCTGATTTGGATACGGCAGACATCGTTAAGGCTTATAAGGCTGCTAAGATTGACGGGACATATATTGTTAACTTACAAAATGATCAACATAAGAACGTAACTTGGTCATTCCGTTATGCTGATCCTGATAAGGCTGCTACAGTAACTGAAGAAGGTGATGCTAATGCATTCATGTTTGAGTCAAATGTTTATACTGATACTCCAGAGACTTCTGTAAATGGTAATGTGCCTTTAAGCAATGTTCATGGATTGGGCAATGCTATTGCTCCTAAGTATGCAGCATGGTTGAAGATGCAGAATGGTTGTTTGGTATTGACTCGTGGTGACTCAGATTTCAATTCTTCTAAGACAGGTGGTGATGCAGCATTGGTATTCAATGTAGCTCAACCTACAACAGAGGATATGGTAACATCTAACGATAACATCAACAATGTTGAAGGTGTATCTGTAGTAGCTGGTAACGGTACTGTAACTGTTCAAGGCGCTGCTGGTAAGTCAGTAGTTATCACTAACATCTTAGGTAAGGTTGTTGCTGAGACAGTTCTTACTTCAGACAACGCAACTATCGCTGTACCTGCTGGTATCGTAGCTGTAGCTGTTGATGGTGAAGAGGCTGTTAAGACAATCGTTAAATAAGTAGAAAACTGACCGGATTTCCGTAAGGAAAGACACAGTTCATAAGATAGAGCCCCGTCGATGTATTTCGGCGGGGCTTTTGTGCGTTCCCCTACGAGTGTTTCATATCTAAATACAAAAACAAGGTATCTTAGTTTCATTGGGCAAGTATCCTAAGTTCATTAGCGAAGTATCTTAGGTGTATGGGGCGATGAAACTAAGATACTTTTCTCATGAGTACCTTGTGTGAGTGTCGGTGTCGTCATATGCGACTACTACCGGCATGGGCTGTAAGGACTACTCGTGCAGGTTCTAGGCTCTACTGCCCCGTTATTCTTTCTTTTTGATAGATAAATGTCTATATGTGTGACATCCCTTTTCGGTGGAGAGCGTAAAATAGCAGAGACAGGATGACTGTAAACGGCATTTTTCATTAGAAAAGCCCCCTTTTTGTACACGATAGGAGGTGAAAGCCTATGAGATAGGTCGCGTTGGGCAACGCCGGTAGTGCCGATGGGCATCGTGAATAGTCAAGAATAGGGTGGTTGATACTTGGGAATGGGCATCATAACCTTGTTACGACCCAGTTCTAACCCCATAAACCCCCTCAAGCAACCCACTAAATATGAATTACAATGAATGAATTCCGCTAGAATGAAAGGCCGTTTTTCGATAAGACGCTGTCATATAAATGATTGCTGAAATTTTTTCTCGTATTTGAGAATGAACTGTCCATCAGCCCGGAAAAATCGATTCTCCGGGACTTGATATTACAAATTGTCAAAATGGTATTCATAAGAATCTTTTGACAGAGGATTTGTAACATTGAATTTAGATAATGTTTTTACCCCAAAAAACGTTGTAATGAAGAGAAAACATTATCTTTGCTAAAAAGAGATAAAGCCGTAAAATATGAATGTAGATAGTCTTTTAAAACGTTACTTTAATGAGTGTGAGGGACATCCTTTGATTGAAGTGTTCGATAATGAGAATATCTATAATGTATATTCGGATATTGTGAGATCTCTTACGAATTATCCCGATATAGAGTTAAGTGTGATGCAGGCATTGAGCTACTGCTTCTATGAGGTGCTGGATAATGTTTTGACTCATTCAGGCAAAAATTGTGGAACTGCGATCTCTTTATATAGTCCTACTAAATCGATGATTCAGGTATTAGTAGCTGATGATGGGGTTGGAATTCGGCAATCATTGGCACAAAATCCGTTGTATGCGAATTTCTCTGAGGCAGAAGCCATAGAAAAAAGTATTCAAGATACAGTAACGGATGGGAAAGGAATGGGCTTTGGACTTTATTCAACATCAAGGCTCATAAAAAATGTAGGAATACGGTTGGAGATTCATTCGGGAATCCATGTTTTAGTGTATGACGGAAAGGAAACTTGCGTGAGTCCATCATCTTTGTGGCAAGGCACGATTGTTTATTTTGATATTCATACAAATATAGAACTCAATCCGAATGAGATCGTGGAGAACCGTACGGACTGTGAGTCGCAATTTAATGAGGAGTTTGCGCCAACTGATGATTTAGAACAACTATGGTAATATAAAAGCAATGAATAAGATGACTACATTTAAATTTGTTACGATAAATGAGAACTTGGGTACTAGGCAACTGGGAGAGTACGTTCGTACGTTGTTATTGCGGCTTATTGAGGAGAATGAGAAAGTCGTATTGGATTTTACCGGTGTGAATGTGGTCTCTAACTCTTTTGCGGATGAGTGTTTAGCCAAGTTACTCTTCACAATGCCCTTAGAGGAACTGAAACAACGTACCACATTTAGGGGATTGAATGAATTTGCACGTAAGAATATAGCGATCGCTTTTCGCCGACGGTTGAATGCTATGAACTTAGATGCGTGTTAAAACTTCGTTATCATTTCCAAAAAAACACCTATATACCAGCCTTATAACCCTCTATTTGATTTATTCTGCTTATATTTGCGAGTTATCAACAGTTAGGGCGATTTATCAACAAAACAAGCATTGTTTTGATTGAACCCTGTTTGGTTCAGTTTTTAATGTTTAGTTTTGCCCTCGAATTAATTAGGTATAGTATGGGAAAGATTATCGCTTTAGCAAATCAGAAAGGTGGGGTAGGCAAGACTACCACTACGATTAACCTGGCTGCGTCGTTGGCGGCACTTGAGAAGAAAGTGCTGGTGGTCGATGCGGATCCGCAGGCTAACGCTTCGTCGGGACTGGGCGTGGATATCCGCAGTGTGGAATTGTCCATCTATGAATGCCTGGTGAACGGCGACGACCCGAAAGGCGCGATTACCAATACGGAAGTGGAAGGGCTGGATATTATCCCTTCGCATATCGACCTGGTAGGAGCGGAGATTGAAATGCTGAACATGGAGAACCGGGAGCAGATATTGAAACAAGTGCTGGTCCCGTTGAAAGATCGATACGATTATATCCTGATCGACTGTTCTCCCTCTTTGGGACTGATCACGGTTAATGCCTTGACGGCGGCCGATTCGGTGATGATACCCGTGCAATGTGAGTATTT
>ENA-ORSK01002166-ORSK01002166.1-human-gut-metagenome-genome-assembly--contig:-NODE-2166-length-13581-cov-2.695254_pt1 | contig 13581 bp, 9 predicted proteins | sample MGYA00242192_ERZ509159 | MGnify/ENA primary metagenome ERZ509159 (study PRJEB26280, sample SAMEA2338663) | human gut metagenome | biome: human gut; feature: human-associated habitat; material: faeces...
AATTCCGCGGCAGCCGCTCCCTGCAGCTCCAGCTCGTCGATCTGCGCAGCGCGCACGACCCCGGCGCCCGCGAGGCCGAGCAGCTTGAGCTGTGCCGCACGCTGATCCGCGGCGGCGGCGTGAGCGCGAAGGAGGCCGCGAAGCTCCTGCCCTCGCGCGAGCAGTTCGTGCGCGTCTGGCGTGCGCTCGAGCGCGAGGTGGACGGCACGCTCACCTCTCCGGAGCTGCCCTTCCTGCGGCGGCTCTCCGCCGAGGCCCTTGGCGCGGAGAGCTTTCCGCGCACGGTCATGTGCCTCGCGGTTTTTGCCGAGCGCGGGCTCGTGACCGTCGAGCGCCACGACAAATACATCACGCTCCGTCTCACCGGCGGCAAGCGTGTGGATCTTGATGCCAGCCCCTATCTCTGCGCCCTGCGCGAGGGACTGGACGGAACGAAAGGAGGCAGCAGCGTATGAGCGACGTAAAAACGATCGAGCAGGCTCCCATTGAGCAGACCCCCCAGCCCATCCCCGAGGTGGTGCAGAAGCAGTACGATCATCTGGTCGAGACCATCCGCGCCTACAACCCCGGCGCAGACTTCGCCCAGATCGACGCCGCCTTCCGCTACGCCGCCGCGCACCACGGTACCCAGAAGCGCAAGGACGGCTCGCCCTTCGTCACCCACCCCATCGCCGTTGCGCAGATCGTAGCCGAGGAGCTGCATCTTGACAGCGAATCCATCATCGCCGCCCTCCTGCACGACTGCATCGAGGACACCGACGCGACCTACGACGACATCGCCAAGCGCTTCTCCCCCACCGTCGCCGATCTGGTCGAGGGCGTCTCCAAGCTCACGCGCGTCCACTACACGAGCAAGGAAGAGGAGCAGATGGAAAATCTGCGCAAGATGCTCATGGCGATGGCCAAGGACATCCGCGTCATCCTCATCAAGATCGCCGACCGCACGCACAATATGCGCACGATGGAGTATCAGTCCACCGACAAGCAGCGTCAGAAGTCGCTCGAGACGATGGAGATCTACGCCCCCATCGCCCACCGGCTCGGTATGCAGCGCATGAAGTGGGAGCTGGAGGACCTTTCCCTCAAATACCTCGACCCCACCGCCTTCAACGAGATCACCCACTCCCTCGAGGAGAAGTCCAAGGAATACGGCTCGTTCATGGAGCGCATCCAGAAGCAGATCGAGGGCAAGCTCACCGAGGACCATATTCCCTTCCGCCGCGTCTACGGCCGCATGAAGCACCCCTACAGCATCTACCGCAAGATGTATGCCCAGAGCAAGACCATGGACGAGGTGTTCGACCTCTTCGCCTTCCGCGTCATCGTCGATACCGTCGCGGACTGCTACAACGTTCTCGGCGTCATCCACGACCTCTACCGCCCCGTGCTCGGCCGCTTCAAGGACTATATCGGCACGCCCAAGCCCAACGGCTATCAGTCGCTCCACACCACGGTCATGGGCCCCGACGGCGTGATGTTCGAGGTGCAGATCCGCACGCAGGAGATGCACGACATCGCCGAATACGGCATCGCCGCCCATTGGAAGTACAAGCAGGGCATCTCCGGCAGCGCCAACGAGCAGAACTACGAATGGGTCCGCCGTCTCCTCGAAAATCAGGAGAATCCGGACGAGCACCCGAAAAGTGAAACGTTCCACTCTCATCCAACTTGACAGAATCGACTTTTACTATACCTTCCAGGCTGGTATGTTCCAGATACAGCATCTTATCGGCTGCACCCGATACCGTTCCCTCTACCTTGAAAGCAGGCTCATTGTGACATGCCATCAGTCCGGCCGACAGCAATGCCGTTAACAGATAAGTATTTCTTCTCATACCTGATTTTCTTTAATCTCACATTCTTATGTAAATTCAAGGTGCAAAGATACGGCTTTTCATGACGTCACAAAGTTTTTAAAAGATAAATCCATCATCCAACCGACGAAAACCGTTGTTTTTACGACAAATTATTATATAAAAAGCACTTCATACTGAAACTTTTACATAAATACCCGCTTTTATCCATAATAAAACATTATCTTTGTACGCTTTTTTAGATGAAATAATATTAAATCAATTTTTATGATCAATCCTATTGTTAAGACGATCGAGCTGAATGATGGAAGAACCATCACACTCGAAACGGGAAAGCTGGCAAAACAGGCAGATGGTGCTGTTATGCTACGCATGGGTAACACCATGTTATTAGCTACTGTTTGTGCGGCAAAAGATGCAGTTCCCGGTACAGATTTCATGCCTTTACAGGTAGAGTACAAAGAAAAATATTCAGCATTCGGACGCTTCCCAGGCGGTTTTACAAAACGCGAAGGCAAGGCTTCTGACTACGAAATTCTTACTTGCCGCCTCGTAGACCGTGCATTGCGTCCTCTTTTCCCTGATAATTATCATGCAGAAGTTTATGTTAACATCATCCTTTATTCTGCCGATGGTGTAGACATGCCTGATGCACTTGCAGGCCTTGCTGCATCTGCAGCACTTGCTGTATCGGACATTCCTTTCGGAGGTCCTATTTCTGAGGTACGTGTGGCACGTATCGACGGTAAGTTCGTCATCAACCCAACTTTCGAGGCTCTTGCTAAAGCAGATATGGACCTTATGGTGGCTGCAACTTACGAAAATATCATGATGGTGGAAGGCGAAATGGAAGAAGTATCAGAACAGGATCTTCTTGAAGCAATGAAATTCGCTCACGAAGCTATCAAAGTTCACTGCAAGGCTCAGATGGAACTTATGGAAGAAGTAGGTTCTACAGTTAAGCGTGAATACTGCCACGAAGAAAACGATGAAGAATTGCGCAAGGCTGTTCACGATGCTTGTTACGCAAAGGCATATGCCATCGCAGCATCGGGCAACAGAAACAAGCACGAACGCGGTGAAGCTTTCGAGGCTGTTTGCGATGAATTCAAAGCTCAGTTTACAGAGGAAGAGCTTGAAGAAAAGGCTCCTCTTATCGACCGTTACTACCATGATGTGGAAAAAGAAGCTATGCGCCGTTGTATCCTCGACGAAGGCAAGCGTCTTGACGGACGTACAACTACTGAAATCCGTCCTATCTGGTGTGAAACAAGTCCGCTTCCTGGTCCTCACGGTTCTGCTATCTTTACTCGCGGTGAGACTCAGTCTTTAAGTACTGTTACTCTTGGTACCAAACTTGATGAAAAGATTGTAGACGATGTACTCGACCAGCATAAGGAACGTTTCTTGTTGCACTACAACTTCCCTCCATTCTCAACAGGTGAGGCTAAGGCTCAGCGTGGTGTAGGTCGTCGTGAAATCGGTCACGGTCACTTGGCATGGCGTGCTTTGAAGGGACAGATTCCTGCCGATTATCCATATTGCGTTCGCGTAGTTTCGGATATCCTCGAATCAAACGGTTCTTCTTCAATGGCTACAGTTTGTGCCGGAACATTGGCTCTGATGGACGCAGGCGTTAAAATCAAGAATCCGGTATCGGGTATAGCAATGGGATTGATCAAAAATGCCGGTGAAGAGAAATACGCAGTCCTTTCAGATATCCTTGGTGATGAAGACCACTTGGGTGATATGGACTTCAAGGTTACAGGTACTGTAAACGGTATTACTGCAACTCAGATGGATATCAAGTGCGACGGTCTTACATACGACATTCTTGAAAAGGCTCTTCTTCAGGCTAAACAGGGACGTGAATATATTCTTGGAAAGATTACAGAATGTATTGCCGAACCTCGTGCCGACCTGAAACCTCATGCTCCACGTATCGAAACAATGACTATTCCTAAGGAATTTATCGGTGCTGTAATCGGTCCTGGAGGTAAGATTATTCAGGGTATGCAGGAAGAAACAGGTGCTACTATCACTATCGAAGAAGTTGACAATACAGGACGTATCGAAATTTCAGGTACAAACAAGAAGTGTATCGATGATGCTATCCGCCTGATTAAGGGTATAGTTGCAATTCCTGAAGTAGGTGAAGTATATAAAGGTGTAGTTCGTTCTATTATGCCTTACGGTGCTTTCGTAGAATTCCTTCCTGGTAAGGATGGTTTGCTTCACATTTCTGAAATAGACTGGAAACGCCTTGAGACTATAGAAGAAGCCGGATTGAAAGAAGGTGATGAAATTGATGTCAAACTTCTTGATATTGATCCTAAGACCGGTAAGTTCAAACTTTCTCACAAGGTATTGTTGCCTAAACCTGAAGGCATGAACGAAGGTGGTCAAAGACGCGAAAGAAAGCCACAGCAGAAGTAATATACTGATAGCTTACAGAGTAAAATAGAATATACAAATAAAATTAAGCCATGCGTATGGGGTGTTTATACACGATATGTATAAGCGGAACATATAAACGGTTTAAAAAACTTGATAAAAAAAGCAGTCGGCCGAAAACTGGCCGACTGCTTTTTTTATGATATATTAGTTCAATATTACGCCAGAGTCATCAGTTGGGTTCTGAGTCAAAGTACACCCACTTGGATAAGCGTTAATAGCAGACTGTGGAATATAATATACAACTCGGTAATCTGTAGCCGGAACATCTACCATAGCTTCATGAGGGCCTGGATAATGTCTCACAAGAGGCTCACCGTTACGGAATACATCGTAACTTCTTTCTGCCTGATATGCCATTTCCAACTGACGTTCTTTATCAACCAATTCATGAGCTGTTTCAGCAGTAAACTCAGTTGCAGAGTATGAGCCACCTACAATAGCACGTTCACGTATAACATTTACATCTGCCATTGCCTCAGCAATTCTACCCATTTTAACAAGAGCTTCTGCTCTGTTCAGATACATTTCATCAAGACGGCTGATGATAGGTGAATGCAAGTGAGACGGATCACTATCTTCAAATGAACATTTGGATATATAGAACATTGGATAAACACGGTTCAGCAACATCTGGTAATCAATAACACCTGTATAAGTATTACCATCAGAGTATTTAATAGTAAATACCTGATCTGCTTCTTTTCCAGGAACAGGAGTCATCTCATATGTTGTTGTAACATCATCTACAGTTTCCTTACAGCTGTATTTATCACCATTCTTCACAAGTTCAGCCTGAACATAATTGAAGTTTACATGCTTTCCGTTTGAATATACATTTTTTATAAAGCGGAAAACTTCCTTATAGTTTCCATCATCATCTGTATAGTACTGAGGATCAATGAAAGCGGCTGGGGCATCCACTATTTTCTTTTTATTCGGTCTCCAGTCATTTCTACCTGTTTCATTCAGAAGATCAATGTATTTGGCACTTGCATACATTTCTCCCCAACCCATACCACCATAGTTGGCATACATACCACCAATGCCATAGTAGTGATCATAACCGGAGAATTCAGAAGCAACTCGTTACTACAAATATATCTTCAGGATTGTTTTCAGGCTTATATGTATTTGATTTCATATACTCTTCACGTCCAAGCAAAGAGTATTCTCCAGAATTGATAACACTTGTTGCATAATCGTAAGCCAATTTTGCGTATTCAGCATTAGGATTACTGTATGTACCGCTCATATAAAGATATATACGGGAAAGCATAGCTTCGGCAGCACCTTTTGACGCATAAGAAGGACCATTATTTATAGTAATAAGCTCGGCAGCCTTCTTCAAGTCAGAAATAGCCTGTTCGTATGTCTCTTTTACTGTAGAACGGTCAGGAAGCTGAAGATTATCCATATCTTCCGGGGTACCGTTTACAATAGGTACACCAAGATTTTTATCCGGTGCCTGATAATAAGGACGTCCGTAAGCCCTGCAAAGATAGAAATACATCATACCACGAATATAGTAGCATTCTCCAAGTTTGCTGTCTATTTCCTCACTCTGACCTTCGGCTACCATATTTATAGCATTTGAAGCCTGAGCTATAGCCTTATATCCGGAATCCCAGAAACTCTGTAAACGATAATTGTTAGGAGTACGTGAGAAAGTTATGAATTCATAAAAGGCATCGGTAGATGCACCACGAATCATCATATTATCACCGGCATATTCTCCACATCTATGCATAGGGTCCGACCATGTTTTGAGTTGTGCATATGCACCATCGACCAAGCTCTGTAAAGAAGCATTAGGGTCGGAAGTAATCTGCCCTGCCGACATACTTCCATGAGGTAATCTTTCTATGTCACATGATGATAATAATGCTCCAGAAAGAACTGTTGCAAATATCAATTTTGATGTTATATTTTTCATATTATTTACAATTTAGAATGTTAAATTAAGGCCAAACATAAATTTACGTGTAGAAGGATATACAGAAGGACCTGTTGAACCTATTACAGAACCATTATTTGCAGGAATTTCAGGATCTACGCCCGAATAATCTGTAACACAGAACAAGTTTTCACCTGTAAAGAATATACGCATATTCTCAATCTTATACTGTGGTAAATGCAAGTTATAGCCAACAGTCAAAGAACGTAGTTTCAAATAATCACCATCTTCAAGATAACGAGTAGACGCCTTGTTGGAATTCGAAGAGTTATTATATGATGCTACCGGATGTGTAGCTATATCTCCCGGTTTTTCCCAACGGGTCCATCCATCCTGAAGTTTCATCTGGTTACGGTCTGTATAAGCACCGTCTGAATCATATTCCTGGCGAGAATAGTTATATATCTTACCACCTATTGAATAACCGAATGAAGCATTGAAATCAATATTCTTCCATGTAAGAGAAGTATTGAAACCACCAAACAGCTTAGGAGTAGAAGCTGAACATATTACCTGATCTGCTTCTGCATATTTTTCAGTAATAACACGTGATGTTGTACCGTCTTCATTCTTCACTGTCTTATACCACTGTGGAGCACCTGTTTCAGGATTTACTCCTGCCCATTCTACCATATAGAATGTATCACTGCTATAACCAGGTTTCAATATACGGTCGGCTTCACCGGCAATACCGATACCACCACCCTGTATAATCTGCAAATCCGGGTTATCTCCATAAAGTTTCTTTACTTTATTTGAGTTATGACCGATAACAGCTTCCAATGTCCATGTCAAGTCTTTTGTAGCTATGATATCTCCGGCAATTGTAGCTTCAAAACCCTTATTGCTCATTTCACCGACATTCTGCCAACGGCTTGTTACACCAGTGATACCTGAAACAGGAACCATATAAAGAATGTTTGAAGTGTACTTGTCATAGTAGTCGAAAACTATTCTCAACCTGTTATTAAACAAGTTTGCATCAATACCTACACCTGTGGTATATGTCTTTTCCCATGTCAAATCAGCATTACCTACCTGACTGATCAAAGCTGCAGATATTCCATTATACTTAGCAGAAATAGAATACAAGTCATACTGTGGATATAAAGAAGAAGGACGGTTACCTACAGTACCATATGATGCACGCAATTTAAGTACATCTACCCAGTCTGCATTAAACCATTTTTCTCTGTTAATATTCCATCCGGCACTGATTGAGAAGAAATTACCATATTTGGCATTATCACCGAAGTTTGAAGCACCGTCACGGCGTACAGACAACTGAGCGAGATATTTATTGTCGTATGAATAATTTCCGTTAAACAAAACAGACTGTACAGCCCATTCATTCAAACTACCACCTACTTTTTCCGGGAGTGCAGCAACATCCAATACTTGGAATCCTGATACAATTCCTGTACCGATAGCCTGAATTGCCTTGGCCTGATAATCATTGAATTCATAACCGAGCAAAGCATTTACAGAATGCTTGCCAAACATCTTATTGAATCTCAAAAGCTGGTTGGTATATCTTCTTACCATATTACTCTGGTATTCCTCTAAACGTCCGTTTACACCTGAGGCACCATTTGAACGAGGATCACTATATGACTGATAGTAGTATCCTTGCCATTTGAAGTTATTTACAGAAGAGAATGTCAACCAGTCGGTAATCTTGATATCAAAGTCAAAGTTACCCATAAACTCGTATGTCTTATAATCTGTATGGTTACCATAAGCAAGATCATTCAGATAGTTGGTCTGCTGTGAGTTTACCCAACCGCTATATTTATCAGGTACAAGATTTCCATTCTCATCGTATGGGCTATCCCAAGGGAACATAGAATACATTGCAGATACTGAATACTGGGCATCATAAACATCTGTCATAGCTCCCGCAATAGACGGTTTGATAGTCAACCATTCGAATGGTTTGTAATTGGTTCTGTATCTGAAATTATAACGGTTGTAGTCATAACCTTTTACTGCACCTTCTTCATCATAATAGCCTAATGATAAATATGAATTTATCTTATCGCTACCACCTGACAAAGACACATTATAATCCTGAGTAAAACCTGTCTGTGTTGCAAGATTCCACCAGTCGAAATTCGCATTACGCAAATCATCATTCCATCTTGGGAAACTTATCTGGTCAGCATTACTGAATGATTTGTAATAATCATAAAGTTCGGCACCATTCATCATTTCGAGGTTACCATTATTCAATTTGCTGATACCCATCTTGGCAGAAACGCTGACTCTCATTTTTTCACTTCTTCCGCTCTTTGTAGTAACAAGAATTACGCCATTGGCACCCTGAGAACCATAAATAGCAGTAGACGCAGCATCCTTAAGGATAGTCATTGTTTCAATATCAGCAGGATTTAATGAACCTGCACCGTCACCAACAATTACACCATCGATTACCCACAAAGGAGCAGTACTACCACTCAAGGTAGCCTTACCACGAATAACCACAGCACCACTTGAACCAGGTTGTCCTGAACCCGGAGCAACGTAAACACCCGAAACCTTACCGTTAAGCATGTTTTCTACAGAAGGTGTAGTTATATCTTTAAGTTTGTTTTCCTTGATTGTCTGCATTGAACCAGTAAGACTTTCCTTGCGCTGTGTTCCATAACCTACTACCACAACTTCATCTAAACTCTGCAAATCTTCTTTTAAAACAATATCCCATTTTTTCTGGTTCTTCACTGTAAATTGCTGATTTTGAAACCGATGAACGAAATCTCAAGGATAGAGCCGGCTGGAGCATTAATGGTAAATCTACCGTCAATGTCGGTAATTGTTCCGTTTGTTGTGCCCTTGACCAAGACATTAGCTCCGATAACAGGATCACCTGTCTTCTTGTCAATTACTTGTCCACGAATTGTTTGATCTTGCTGAACAATTGAAATTGCGGCATTATCAGCCACATCTGAATTGGAAAATGCCGGATGGAATACACCCAACATAGCTGTTGCTAACAAAGCATACTTTTGTGTTTTTCTTTTTAACTTCATACTATTAAAGATTTACTTCTATTAATAAAGTACTGTTGAAACTTTGAATTGTTTTATCAACAAATCAACCCAACCTTCGTTGCAAATATAAACAAATATTTAACAAACACAAAATTTTCACTATAAATTTGAACCTAAATCAAAAAAAATATCAATTTTGAATAAATAATATGCTTTTCTTAATCATCTATAATACTATTATAAGATTCTTAAATGCTAACTAAAGGAAAGTTTCAACAGTACTAAACTAATTAACTTTAAATACAGCCAGTCGGTTATTGCCTCATACCCAAAGGCGAAGATTTATTTCAATTTGTTTCAAAAGTTCTACTACTTCAAAACTTAAATCCCAAATTGTGAAATTCTGTTTTTGAAAACCAAACAAACATGCACTTTTCTGATAATTTTCTGATAGTTTCTATGGTTTCTATGGTTTAATTAAAATCCATCATCAACCTGTTATAGTCACGGTAACCATCCGACTATAATAGTACGGGCGTACGACTAAAGTGGGACGCCTGTACGACTTAAATGAGACGGGCGTACGACTTAAATGGGACATTAAAAACTTGACACGTCAAAACACATCAAAATACGTCCTCGACAAATAAAAAAAATGTCTAGTCATTCTGTTTAGTTTGTCTAGACAATCTTATAAAAATGAGGCCGTATTTTTACACGACTAAACGGAGAAAATAAACTTATAGAAATCAGAGTAAATCAGAGTAAATTATAGCAAGTTATCTTATAACAATAATATAGTACACCTTCACTGTATTCCTTCAAACATCACACTTCAATACATAATTGGCATTTTTTAACTCATACATCTATCGTTTTTCCATTTTATTTCCTAATTTTGGGTATATGAACTTTAAGGAGCATAACATATAACTCTAAAAACATAGTATATAACTTTAAAACATAGTACATTATGAATACAAATCCTGTTTTTAGCTTGAACATCCCTACAAGAATACTGTTCGGATGTGGTGAAATCAAGAAATTGGCCACAGAAGTTCTGCCGGGTAAAAAAGCCATGATAGTAATATCAGCCGGAACATCGATGAGAAAATATGGATATCTCGATAAAGTTATAGAATTGCTTAAGGAAAATGAGGTTGATTCTATAGTATATGATAAGATTCTGCCTAATCCTATAAAAGACCATGTAATGGAAGGGGCCGCAATTTGCCGCGAAATGGGATGCGACATGATTGTGGGACTCGGCGGAGGCAGTTCCATAGACTCTGCAAAAGCTATTGCCGTGATGGCTTGTAATGATGGCGACTACTGGAACTATATTCAGGGAGGTAGCGGTAAAGGACGTCCGGTAAACAAGGCTCTGCCTATAATTGCTATTCCTACAACTGCCGGAACCGGTACTGAAGCCGATCCGTGGACTGTTATTACAAATACAGAAAAGAAAGAAAAAATAGGATTCGGATGTAAATATACTTTCCCTGCACTGTCTATCATCGACCCTGAGCTGATGGTATCTATTCCTCCACATCTCACAGCCTATCAGGGATTTGATGCTTTCTTCCATGCGGCAGAAGGGTTCATTGCCAACTGTGCCACACCTATAAGTGACCTGTATGCGCTGGAAGCTATACGTCTGCTTTACAAGTATCTGCCCGTTGCAGTAAAAGACGGACGCAATCTTAAGGCAAGAGCAAAGGTTGCCTGGGCAAGTACATTGGCAGGACTTGTAGAGTCTACATCAAGTTGCACATCCGAACATTCTATGGAACATGCCATGAGTGCCATTTATCCGGAACTTCCTCACGGTGCGGGACTTATCGCTCTCAGTGAAGCTTATTTCGAAACATTCACAAATGACTGCATGAAGAGATATATGAAAATGTCGGAAGCTATGACCCAGCAGAAGAGTAACCGTCCAAGTGATTTTATCGAAGCTTTGATTCTTATGCAGAAGGAATGTGGAGTGAGAGATATCAAACTGAGCGACTGGGGTATAAAGGAAGAAGACTTGCCTGAAATGGTTCGTAACGCCAAAGATACAATGGGCGGACTGTTCACTCTCGATCCTCGACCTCTTACTGATGACGAAATTCTCGGAATTTACAGAAAATCGTACAAATAACAATCTCAACAAGTGTAATACACAGTGTTCTATACACCGTACAACATACCATACAACATATATTATATAAGAAAGAAGAATACAGAAATTAATTTCTAAACCACTATAAAACAGATAAGCCTAAAAGGACAGAGTTCATAAGATTCTGTCTTTTTAGGCTTAATTGTTTCCGGTATTGTATATTATATTTCTTACAAATATATCAGATATTCACCATTCAGATTCCGGCAGTAAGTTCTTCAAGAGTTTTTCCTTCATACTCACATATAGCATGCTTGTACTGCATTGGTATAGGAATTGGCTCCTTGGTAACCACATCATATCCTACCAGGACAGTACGGCACTGACACTTCAATACTCCGCTTGCCTTGTTTATGGCACGTTGAAGAAGTGTAAGACTCTTGTTGCCAAGATGAACTACAGTTGTCTCAATTATAAGATCGTCCGAGAAGAAAACAGGTGCCAGAAAATCTGCATTGATATTGGCTATAACCACACCAAACTTGTCCCAGTCATGAGTGTCGCCAAATACATCTTTAAAGTAAGTGGTTTTCGCCAAGTCATACAAAGAAAAATACACAGAGTTGTTCATGTGACCGAAGCGATCTACATCACTGAACCGGATCTGGGCCGGTATTACATGCTTAAACTTAATTTCATCTGCCATTTCTGCCATAAATTAATATTGTTGTTTGGTTTAACATCTTAATGCTTAATTCAAAGTTTAACAACTCAAATATAAGTCTTTTTTGCCAAGTTAACAACAAGATGATGGAATATTTAGTAATTTTGCCGACAATCAAACAATATAACAACAAAAACATAATCATTATGGAAAATAACAAGTTTAGCAGAGAGACTCTTTGTGTACAGGCCGGATGGCAGCCTAAGAAGGGTGAACCAAGAGTTTTGCCTATATATCAGTCTACAACCTTCAAGTACGAAACAAGCGAACAGATGGCCCGTCTTTTCGACCTTGAAGAATCCGGTTATTTCTATACTCGTCTTCAGAATCCTACAAATGATGCTGTAGCCTCAAAAATTGCCGCTCTTGAAGGTGGTATAGGCGCAATGCTGACATCTTCAGGTCAGGCAGCCAATTTCTATGCTATTTTTAATATCTGTGAAGCAGGAGGACATGTTGTTGCTTCTGGTAATATTTATGGAGGTAGCTATAACCTACTTTCAGTAACTATGAAGAAAATGGGTGTAGATGTTACCTTTATTAATCAAGATGCATCTGTAGAAGAAATCAATGCAGCATTTAAAGAGAATACTAAGTGTATGTTTGGAGAAACATTATCAAATCCTACAATGGAAGTATTAGATATTGAAAAGTTTGCGTCTATTGCGCATGCACATGGTGTCCCTTTAATTGTGGATAATACATTTGCGACACCTGCCAATTGTCAGCCTATTAAATGGGGTGCTGATATTGTGACTCATTCTACAACTAAATATCTAGATGGTCATGCATCCGGTGTTGGTGGCGCTATTATTGATAGTGGAAACTTTGACTGGATGAGTCATGCAGAAAAATTCCCAGGGCTCACTACTCCAGATGATAGTTATCATGGAATCACTTATGCAAAGAGATTTGGTAAGGCCGCTTATATTTCTAAAGCTACTGCACAATTAATGCGTGACTTAGGATCTATTCCTTCACCATTTAATAGCTATTTATTAAATATTGGAATTGAATCATTACCAGCACGTATGCGTGTACATTGTGAAAATGCCTTAAAAGTCGCTACATACTTAAAAAATCATCCAAAAGTAGAATGGATCCACTATCCAGGACTAGAAGATGATAAATATCATGAAGCCGCAAATAAATATATGCCTCATGGTACATGCGGTGTTATGTGCTTTGGTTTAAAGGGCGATAAGAAAGAAGCAGTGACTTTCATGGATCACCTACAGCTTATTAACATCGTGACTCATGTAGCTGATGCAAAGACTTGTATTTTACATCCTGCTAGCCATACACATCGTCAGATGACAGATGAACAATTAAAAGAAGCAGGTGTTGATCCAACACTTATTCGTTTATCTATTGGTTTAGAAAACCCAGATGACTTAATCAAGGATATTGAAGAAGCATTAAAGTACTAAAAAAAAAGACTGTTCAAATGAACAGTCCTGAAACGGAATTTGTGCTTTTTTATCTATAGATACAACACAACATCCCCACCCCAACATAAAATATGGTTGGGGTTT
>ENA-ORSK01002170-ORSK01002170.1-human-gut-metagenome-genome-assembly--contig:-NODE-2170-length-13561-cov-7.935658_pt1 | contig 13561 bp, 8 predicted proteins | sample MGYA00242192_ERZ509159 | MGnify/ENA primary metagenome ERZ509159 (study PRJEB26280, sample SAMEA2338663) | human gut metagenome | biome: human gut; feature: human-associated habitat; material: faeces...
AAAGATGCATATGCGCATTTGCAGAAGCTGTCTGATACGTATTATAACAATACGAAAGTCGGTCAGATTATGGGGCGGATTACCAACGATTTATTTGATGTTACCGAATTTGCGCATCACTGTCCGGAGGAATTCTTTATTGCGGCGATTAAAGGCATTGCAGGCTTTGCAATTCTTGCAATGATTAATTTGTGGCTGACACTGATTATTTTTGTGATTGTGCCGGTTATGGTTCTATCCTGTATGAAGCTGAACCGCAAAATGAAAAAGGCATTTGCGGCACAGCGGTATCAGATTGGTGAATTAAATGCGCGTATTGAAGATACCTTGCTGGGTCAGAAGGTTGTGAAGGCTTTCACAAATGAAGATATGGAAAATCAGAAGTTTGATGTGGATAACCACAGCTTCTTTGGGATTAAAAAAGAAACGTATAAATATATGGGCGCATTCCAGACCACAACCAGAATGTTTGACGGTGTGATGTATCTGGCAGTTGTGGTTGCCGGCGGTATTTTTATGGTTAGAGGCATGATTCTGCCGGGCGATCTGGTTGCGTATATGCTGTATGTAACGACATTTATTGCAACAATCCGCAGAATCATTGAATTTGCCGAGCAGTTCCAGCGCGGCATGACGGGAATTGAACGCTTTTTACAGATTATGGACGCCAAAATCGACATTTTTGACGAGCCGGGTGCAGTCGAATTAAAAGATGTAACAGGAGATATTACATTTAAAGATGTAAGCTTTGAGTATCCGGATGACCACAATCAAGTCTTTGAAAATCTGAATCTGACGATTCGTCCGGGCGAAAAGGTTGCCATTGTCGGACCGTCAGGCGGTGGAAAGACGACACTTTGTAACCTGATTCCGCGTTTTTATGATATTGATTCCGGCGAAATCAGCATTGACGGTAAAAATATTAAATCATTTACGTTAAAGAGCCTGCGCCAGCAGATTGGCATTGTACAGCAGGACGTCTATCTGTTTTCGGGCACGGTGTATGACAATATTGTATACGGCAGCTTAAATGCGACAAAGGAACAGGTTATTGAAGCCGCAAAGCTTGCCGGGGCAGATGGATTTATCAGGGAACTAAAAGACGGCTATCAGACCTATATCGGAGAACGAGGTGTGAAGCTTTCCGGCGGACAAAAACGGAGAGTGGCAATTGCAGGTGTGCTTGCAATGGAGCCGGATATTTTGGTGCTGGATGAGCCGACAGCCGGACTTGACCCGGAAGAACGGATCCGGTTCCGCGGTATCATCAGTGATCTTTCCCAGCAAAAGCTCGTTTTGCTGTCGACGCATATTGTATCGGATCTCGAAGCAGTCGCAAACGAAATCATTCTGCTCCGGAAAGGTGTTGTCCTCGAAATGCAAAAGCCTGCTTCGTTGCTGGAGCATCTGAACGGGCAAGTCTGGCTCGTTACAGTTCCTGCTGCGGACGAAACGGCACTCACAAAGCAATATACCTGCAGCAATGTCATGCACACAGACGGAAAAAGTGTGATCCGCCTGCTCAGCGAAAGCGCCCCTCGACCCGACGCAGTACCAACAGCACCCAATATGGAGGATCTGTATCTATATTATTTCGGCAGATGATCGTCCGTCTGATTCTGGCTGGATCTCTGGTGCAGTAAAGTACAGACTTTTTAGAAGGCAGCTTGCAAGTTTTTAGACCTGCAAGCTGCTTTTCTCTGTAAACTCGGAGCTGCTTCACCCACCTCTGCACCTGCTGTTTTTTCCGTTTTCCGTGCACTTTTTTCGTGCAACCCCGTCGTTTTCCTTGAAACGGCGGGCTTTTTTCAAATTGCGACCCCACAGGCGCTATTTTCCCCCTCTCAGTAACCCCCCTCTTAAAACTCCAAACTGCCCGCACGGCGGGCAGTTGTGACCGCCGCGGGGCGCGCACGACCCCGCGGCTTTGTCCTGCTTCGCCGCTTGCGGCTTCTCCCTCTGCCGAAAGCCGCCTGCAGGCGTCCTTCTTCTGCGTTTGCCATTTCCGCAACGCTCCCGCACGTCGGCGCAACGTCTGGTTTTCTGCTGCTGGATGGGTACGCGCTCGGCTGGGCTGCGAAAGCCGCACAAACCGCCGACACGGGCGCGACGGGCTGGGATTGGCGTTTTGTCTGTGCGATCAACCTGTGTTCTCAATAAAATCGGCATATTTCCTCCTTGCTGCGTCCTCGTTCAGCTGCTGCATCTGCCGATCATAGTCCTGCTGGAGTGCCGCCTGAATCGGTCGGATTGTGAACAGCAGGTTGCCATTGCGTTTGCAGCCATCCTTCGTCGTAACCATCGTCGGTTCTGTGACGAGCAGACCGAGTTCTTCGAGCGACCGGATGTGTTTGCGGATTGTGTTCGGACTCAACCCAACCGCTTCACCGATTTTTCGGTAGCTTGGCCAGCATTGGAATGTCTGCCGATCTTCGCAGAACAGAAGGTAGGCGTAGATTGCGATCTCTGCCGCGCTCAGACCCAGCGAGAAAATTTCTTTCGGCAGCGGGAAGTAGTCCTTGACCGAATCGCGTGTCGGCCAGAGATTTCGCTTCACTCAGTTCCTCCCGTGTGCTGCTCCACCCATTGGATGAATGCTTCCTTCGGAACGACGATCCGATTCCCGATTCGCAGCGCGGGGAAATCTTTTTCGTGCATCAGTTCGTAGCTGCTGGACGGCGCAATGCCCAGCACTTTCGCTACTGTCGCCGCGTTCAGGAACAGCGGCAGTTCGTCATAGCTTTTGTAGTTTGATTCTTTCATCTGCATTTTCCCTTTCGCATTCGATGTTGTTTAATTCTTTTTCTATCTTCTATTATGAACTTTAGCAGATCCGCTTGCATTTTGTAAATAGATGTGTTATAAAAATATTGTTATTCTCTATTTTGCGATTTGCAACTTCGATTTCCGAAAGGTTTTGATCATTTATGTTCGCTTGTAGTGTGTGCTTTTACAGCACGGATGTCCTATCTGGCAAACGCTATTTCCGGAGCAACGAGATTTTGACTGCCTGTCTGAATCTGCGCACAGGAGATCTCCGTGACGTCTTGGAAGAACTGAAATCCCTGCGTCAGAAAATTCAGCTTCCAGAGGAGCTGGATATCGAGTTCGACGAGAACTATGACCACTATGTACAGCAGGCGCAGAACCTGCTTTTCAAAATTGGACGACTTGCGAAGCGGATTCCGCTGTACCGGGATGACCACAGCTTTGATGCGCCGCAGCTCATGGATTGCCTGAATCGGTTTTCACTTTGGGACAGCAATATCGGGCTGAAACCAGACGTGGATTACTACAGCAGCGATTATGCAGATGAGGTCGGTTTTTCTGTGGCGGATGAGGATGGACACTCCACGTTCTATCATCAGCACTTTTTTCCGGAACCGGAACTTGCCGCATCTGACGAGGCAGAAATTTTACTGGTTCTCCGCGACTGCAACCATGCAACAGCTGCACTGTTTGACAGCTATATCACATTCGTTCAAGATTTACTGCGCGTGCAGACTACTTGCGCAGGGCTTTTGGAGGATTATCTACACGCGAAGCGTCGGTTCCTGAATGAATCTGAGATCACAGCCTGTCTGATGCAGTATCTGCGCAGCAGCGAAAATCGCAGTGCGCGTTTGCAGGCCGTTGGTGCAGCGCAAATGCGTTACGAGATCGTCCGGTGGAAAGACGGCGTTGAGCGGCTCTGTGAAACAGTTTTCTTTGACAGTCTCGGTGCATTTCTCTATGTGGATTTCTTTCATGGCTTGAATCGGAATTATCTGCCCCGGAAATGTGAAAACTGCCATCGATGGTTTTTACTTGCCGCAGGAAAGTATTCCAGCTGCTGCAATCGCCCGCTGAAAAACGAGCCCGGCAAAACCTGCCGCGATGTTGGTTCCCGCAAACGGTATGACGATAAATGCAAAAATGATCCCATCTGGCTTGCGTACAATCGCGCATATAAAACGCACTATGCCCGCTACCTGAAAAAGAAAATGACCACCGCTCAGTTTGAGCAGTGGTCGCGATATGCGGTGGAGCTGCGGCAGAGAGCGGAGGCCGGTGAGATGGAATTGGCGGACTATCAGAGGAAACTGCGGGTTTGACAATTTTCTGCTTAATCTTTGATTACAGCGGCCCAAAATCTGCGTTTTTCTGGTCCATGCAAAAACCAGAACATACAATTTCACCGCCTATCGGAATTGTTCCGATAGGCGGCGAAGTGTTTCTATCAAGGGGATATTTTATCCTTTGACAGAGCCGGCGGTGACACCTTTGACGATATAGCGCGAGAGGAAGATGTACACGAGCAGCACTGGCAGGATGGCGAGCAGGATGAACATATAGACCTTGCCGAGGTCAAATTTCGAGTAATCCGCCGCGCGAAGCTGCGCGATCATGATGGGGACGGTCTTCATTTCCGCTTTATCGAGCAGCAGCGCGGGCAGGAAATAGTTGTTCCACGACTCGACAAACGTGAAGATAAGCTGCACGGAAACGGCGGGCTTCAGCATGGGCAGCACGATGCGGTTGAAGGTAAAGAACTCGCCCGAGCCGTCAACACGCGCGGCCTCCACGATCTCCATGGGCAGGATGCTCTTCATGTACTGGATCATGTAGAAGAACACGACCGGCGCCGCGATGCCGGGGAGGATCAGCGGCAGATAGCTGTTCGTCAGCTTCAGCTTGTAGCACAGCTGGACAAAGCCTGCGGCGGAGACCTGCTTGGGAATGACCATGACGGCCATGATGAACAGGAATGCGAGCCGCTTGAGCTTAAAATTATAGGCGTGCAGACCGTAGGCGGTCAGTGCGGAAAAATAGGTGGACAGGATCGCCGTCGCAGCTGCGACCACAAAGCTGTTGAGCATTCCGCGTGGGATGTTGATGGAGCTGTCGTTCCATGCGTTTTTGAGATTCTCCAGGAAATGCCCCTGCGGCAGTGCCTTGAAGCCGCCCTGCAGATCCGCATTGGTCCGGGACGCGTTGACGATCAGCATATAGAACGAGAACAGGCACAAAATCGAAAGGAAGATCAGCAGCGCATAGACCAGCACACGGCTGACGGTCAGCATGGCGTGGGCTTTGCGGCTGTCCGTGGAATTCTTCTTCATTGCGAGCGCCTCCTTAGTTTTCTTCCTGCTTCGTCAGCGACTTGAACACCACAAGGCTCAGAAGGCCCGTGATGACGAAGATCACGACGGAAATTGCGCCGGACATGCCGTAGTTCTTGCTCGTCTTGAGGTAATTGTTGAGGTACATGACGAGCGTCGTCGAGGTGCGGTTCGGCGTTCCAAGCGCGTTGGTCAGCACCTGCGGCACATCGAACATCTGCAGACCGCCGATGAGCGCCGTGATGATCGTATAGACAAGGATCGGCGTCAGCAGTGGCAGCGTCACCTTGAAAAAGACCTGCAAAGAGCTCGCGCCGTCAATATTCGCCGCCTCAAACAGGCTTTGGTCAATGCCCATGATGCCTGCCATGAGCAAAATTGTCGTGTTGCCGAACCACATGAGGAAGTTCATCAGGCAGATGAGCCCGCGCACGGTGAAGCGGATGTTGAAGAAGTCGATCGGCATGTCGATCCAGCCGAGCTGCGTCAGGATCTGGTTGATCGGACCGACATTCGAAAACAGCATATAAAACAGCATCGCGAACGCCGACGCCATGATGAGGTTCGGCATATAGATCACAGTCTTGAAAAACTGCTGACCCTTGATCTTCAGCCGGTAGCTTGTAAAGAAGCACGCCAGCATCAGGGAGATCACGACCTGCGGGATCGCGCCGCCGACCCAGAGTGCAATGGTATTTCCCGCATATTTCAAAATGTCGATCGTTCCGTTTTTATCCGGCGTAAAGAGCGTGATGTAGTTCTTCAGGCCGACGAAATTCGGCCCGACCTGCGTCAGCCCCTCCCGGTAATTTTCAAAAAAGCTGTTGTAGATCGTCAGCAGCTGTGGTGCGAAGTGAAACAGCGCATAGGCCAGAAAGAACGGCGCGATAAAAACATAGCCCCACTTTGCGTAGCTGATTTTGGACCGTTTGGTTTTCAATTTGGGTGCTTTTGTCGTCTGCATCAGAACTCCTCCTCTTATTCTCAGACGTAGTTCCCAGCGGGCCGGAGCGGCCGGTTCGGAAGCGCGTCCGAAATCAGCGCCGGGGCAGGGCGTTCGCCCTGCCCCGGGAAGCCGCAGGATTTACGGAGTGACGATGGTCGGATACTTTTCGTTGATGTACTTATAGAAGTTGCTCATGGCCTCGTCCTCGGTGACGGTGCCCTTGCAGTACTCTCTCCAGTTCGCCTGCAGACCCTCGTTGAGCAGCTGGTCATAGATGGTGTGGTTTTCGAACTTGATGTTCTTGGCAAGGTCGCAGAACAGTGCGATGTCGTTCTGGCCGCCGAGGAACTCGCTGCCGTAGGTCGGATCCTGCGCAACGGTCTCGTTGACCTTCTGGTTGTTGGAGAACTGCGCCTCGTTCTTGACCAGGTTCGTGCAGACCTCTTCATCGTTGATGAAGGTGTTCATGATATCGGCAACCATGGTGGGGTTATCCGTGCCGGCAGGAGCCAGCAGCCACGTACCGCCCCAGAAGTGTGCCTGCGGGCCTTCGCAAATCGCCCAATCGCCGAAGCAGCCCTTGTCCGCGTCCTGTGCGTTGCCCATGGAGAAGTTGAAGTACCAGGCCGGCCCGAAGTAGCACATGGCCTTGCCGTCTCCGAACATCTGTGCGGTGCACTCATCAGACCAGATATCGCAGTCCTGCGTGTAGCCGTTGTCGGAGAAGTCCTTGGCCTGCTGCATCCAGGTCTGGATGGCGGGATCGATCTGGAGGTTGTTGTTTGCGTCGACCCACGGTTCGGAAACGTTGTTGGAGAAGACACGGTAGGTAGCAGCCTCGGAAGCGGTCATCAGATAGCCCTTGGCCTTGGCATCAGCCGCGACAGCATTGAACTTGTCCCAGCTGTTCAGCAGTTCCTGGACCTCGGCGGGATCGTCGGTGCCCAGAACGTCCTTGGCGATGGAGCGGCGGTAAATGAGGGCCGCCGGGCAGCACTGGAAGGAGACGCCCTTGACCACGCCGGACGCGTCGGACGCAGCCTGCACGGTGTAGGCATAGGTGTTGGAGAAGTCGGTCACGCCGAGGGCGGTGATGTCCTGCGTGACGGGCGACTCGGTGTACTTCTGGATGTAGTCGGCCTCAGCCAGGAACAGGTCGACCTTGTCGTCGGCAGAAGCGTTCTCCTGATTGAGCAGCGCCTCGTCTAGCTTGTCCTGATAGGCGCCGTCGGCGCTCGGGGTGATGATCCAGTTGACGGTCACGCCCTCGGGAACGGTGTAGTACTTCTCAAAGAAGCCCTTGAACTCTTCGTTCCAGGCGTAGATGTTGAAGACCTTGCCTTCCTCGGAAGCGGGTTCTTCGGCGGCAGTCTCTTCGGTGGCGGCGGTTTCTTCGGTCTTGGCAGGCTCGGCCGTTTCCGTGGAAGCGGCTGGCGTGTCGGTCGTCGTTTCCTTGCTCGCGCAGCCTGCAAACACAGCTGCGAGCATCAGGACTGCAAGCAACAGCGCAAGATACTTTTTCATTTGAATTCCTCCTGTAAAAATATAATGGTTGGTACTTTGATCTATGTGCACTGCCTCGCGGCAGAGAGCACCATCTTCAAATCGCGCGTACAGAGCCTCCCTCGACCAGCTTGCCCGGGATGAGGATCCGGTCGACCAGCGCGGTACGCGGCTTTTCGATGAGTTCGATGAGCTTCGCGGCAGCGGTCGCGCCGATCGCCGCCGTGTCCTGACGGTAGGTGGTCAGCGGCGGGCTCATGACGCTTGCGAGCTGGATGCCGTCATAGGCTGCGGCGCTGACATCCTCAGGAAGGCGAAGCCCCATGCGCCGGATGGCGTTGCCGCCGCCGATGCTGGAAAAGTCGTCCGGCATCAGGATGCAGGTCGGCGGCTCCGGCAGCCGAAGCAGCTCCTGCGTCAGCCCTGCACAGCGGTCGGGGTCGTGGTAGACGCCCTCGCGGACATATTCCTCCGGGATCTCCAGCCCCAGCGCGTCGCAGGCGCGGTAGAAGCCCGTCAGGCGATTTTCCGTAACGGCGGTGCGCTCGCCGTGGATGAAGGCGATGCGGCGGTGCCCCTTGGAATAGACATACCGTACCAGCTCCTCCATGCCGCGCACGTTGTCGGATACGACGGCGGCACGGTTGTTGAATACGTGGTCGATCGTGACGACGGGCAGCTTGGAATTGACCAGCTCGAGCACCTGCGGATCGTCAAAGTCGACGCTGGCAATGACAACGCCGTCGACCCCGCGGTACTGACAGTGCTGCAAGTAAGTCGTCGCCTTCGCGCCGACGTTGCGATTGATAAAGGTGATGTCGTAGCCGTTTCGCTCCGCCTCGACCTTGAGACTTTCCAGCATCGAGGAGAAATACTCGTGCGCCAGACCGCTGCGCCGCCCGTCAACAAACAGGACGCCGATATTATAGGTGCGGTTCGTCTTGAGCGCGCGGGCGGCGGAGTTGGTCATATAGCCAAGAGAGTCAGCGGTTTTGCAGATCAGCTCCCGCGTCTGCTCGCCGATGTCCGGCTGCCCGGAGAGGGCCTTGCTGACGGTCGCGACCGAAACGCTGCAGGCCTTTGCGATATCCTTCATAGAAACCATGCCGGTCTGCCTCCATTTCGTCCGTGCGCTTCCTTAATCGTTTTCGTAATCTCAAAATAGCGGATTCCTCGCAAAAATGCAAGGGATTTTTTTCGTTTTTTACGTTTCTGAACGAAGTTTGGCTGTTCTGCTCAGTTTGGTCACGTAAATTTAGCAGATTTGACAGCTTAACGTTTCCGAAACTCGCCCTGCTTTTTCCTGTGCTCCTGAAAAAAGATGTTTTTCAGGAAAAATCGCAAAATATGTCTTGCATTTTGCGCAAAAAGCCGCTATTGTAAAGCTGTAATTCTGTCATATTGATGACTTAAACGATTTCGATTCCGTCGGTGCGCCTGCGCGCATACCGGTGAAGGAGGGGTTTCGGATGCAATTTGGTTTCTTTGACGATCAGAGGCGTGAATACTTGATCACAAGCCCGCGCACGCCGCTGCCGTGGATCAACTACCTGGGGAGCGAGGATTTTTTCACACTCCTGTCGAATACGGCGGGCGGCTACTGCTTCTATCGCGACGCGCGGCTGCGCCGGCTGACCCGCTACCGCTACAACAACTGCCCGGTCGATCAGGAGGGCTTCCATATTTACATCCAAGACGGCGATACCGTCTGGAACCCCGGCTGGCAGCCCGCGAAAACGGAGCTGGACCGCTATACCTGTCGCCACGGCCTCGGCTACAGCGTGATTGAGGGGCAGAAAAATGGTGTTTCGGCCGCACAGACGCTGCTGGTCCCGCAGGGCGACAACTGCCTGCTCATCCGGCTGACGCTGAAAAATGGGACTGCCGCGGAAAAGACGCTCGATGTGTTCCCCTATGTAGAGTTCTGCCTCTGGGACGCGATGGACGACGGCTCCAACTTCCAGCGGAACTTCTCCATCGGCGAGGTCGAGCTGGAGCCGGACGCCATTTATCACAAATCCGAATACCGCGAGCGGCGGAATCACTATGCCGTGTTCTGGGCGAACCGCCCGTATGACGGCTTCGATACCGCGCGCGACGCCTTTATCGGCCTCTACGGCGCGCCGTCTCTGCCCGAAGCGGTCCAAAACGGCCGCTGCACCAATTCTGTCGCCCACGGCTGGGCGCCGGTCGGCGCGATGCAGTTCCATATGGCGCTGCGGCCCGGCGAGTCGCGGGAGCTTTTCTTTGGTCTCGGCTATGTTGAAAACCCGGAGGATGAGAAATTCTCCGCGCCCGGCGTGATCAACAAGACGCGCGCACACGCGATGATCGGAAAATACCGTACCCCGGCACAGTTTGACGCGGCAATGGACGCGCTGCACGGGCACTGGGACACACTGCTCTCCAACTACCACGCCGAGACCGGCGACGAGAAGGTCGACCGGATGGTGAATATCTGGAACCAGTACCAGTGCATGGTCACGTTCAACATGAGCCGCTCGGCCAGCTATTTTGAAAGCGGCATGGGCCGCGGGATGGGCTTCCGCGATTCGTGTCAGGACCTGCTCGGCTTTGTGCATATCATTCCGGAGCGCGCAAGAGAGCGGATCCTGGACATCGCCGCCACGCAGTTTGCGGACGGCAGCGCCTATCACCAGTATCAGCCGCTCACGAAAAAGGGAAATCTCGCCGTCGGCAGCGGCTTCAACGACGATCCGCTGTGGCTGATTGCAGGCGTGGACGCGTATCTGCGCGAGACCGGCGACTGGTCGATCCTGGACGAGGTCGTGACCTTTGACTGTGACCCGGACAACGCCGCGCCGCTCATGGAGCATCTGCGCCGCAGCTTCCGGTTCACCTGCACGCATCTTGGGCCACACAAGCTGCCGCTCATCGGCAGAGCCGACTGGAACGACTGCCTGAATCTCAACTGCTTCTCCGCCCACCCCGGCGAGAGCTTCCAGATCACCGGCCCCAGCGAAGGCCCGGTCGCGGAGTCGGTGTTCATCGCCGGGATGTTCGTCAAATACGGCAGGGCCTACGCCGATATTCTTCGCCATCTGGCGCTGACCGCAGAAGCTGCAGCGGCTGATGCCGCAGTCGCAGAGATGCAAACAGCCGTGCTGGATGCGGGCTGGGACGGCGCATGGTTCCGCAGGGCCTACGACGCGTTCGGCGCGCCCGTCGGAAGCAAAGACTGCGCCGAAGGGCAGATCTTCATTGAGCCGCAGGGCATGTGCGTCATGGCCGGCATCGGCAAGGAAACCGGCGAGGCTGCACAGGCGCTGAAAAGCGTGGAAGATCGGCTCGACAGCAGGTTCGGCATCGTCCTTCTGCAGCCGGCCTACACAAAATATTATCTGAATCTCGGCGAGATCAGCTCGTATCCGCCTGGATACAAGGAAAACGCGGGGATTTTCTGTCACAACAATCCCTGGATCACCTGCGCGGAGGCCGTCCTGGGGCACGGCGCACGCGCGTTTGAGACCTACCGGAAGATCTGCCCGGCCTATCTGGAAGCCGTCAGTGAGGTCCACCGCACGGAGCCGTATGTCTACAGCCAGATGGTCGCGGGCAAGGACGCGCCGACGTTCGGCGAGGCCAAAAACAGCTGGCTGACCGGCACAGCCGCATGGACGTTCGTGTCGATCTCGCAGGCCATTCTCGGTGTGCAGCCGGAGCTGGACGGGCTGCGGATCGACCCGTGTGTCCCGCCGGAATGGACGCACCTGACACTGACGCGGCGCTTCCGCGGCGCGCAGTACTGCATTACAGTCGAAAATCCGGACGGCGCGGAGCACGGCGTGCGGGAGCTGTATGTGGACGGCGTGCGGCAGGACGGGAATCTGATCGCCCCCGCCGCGCCGGGCAGCGTTGTTTCGGTGCGCGTGGTTCTGGGAGGCTGAGATGGCGTTTCGGGAGGATTTTGTCTGGGGTGCGGCGTCAAGCGCATATCAGACCGAGGGCTTCCCGTCCGCGGATGGCGGCGGGGAGAGCATCTGGGACGCATTCTGCCGCCGGCCCGGCGCGATCGCAAATGGAGATAACGGCTCGATCGCCTGTGACGGCTATCACCGGTTTGAAGAGGACATCAGGCTTTTATCGTCGCTCGGGCTGCGTGCGTACCGCTTTTCCACGAGCTGGGCGCGCATCGACCCGAACGGAGACGGCCGGTGGAACGAGGCCGGGCTCCAATACTATGACCGCGTGGTGGACTGCTGCCTTGCAAACGGCGTCACGCCGTGGATGACGCTCTATCACTGGGAGCTGCCGCAGGCGCTGGAGGAAACCGGCGGCTGGCAGGATCGCGGGACGGCGGAACGCTTTGCGCGGTTCGCGGGCATGATGGCGGCGCATTTTTCCGGCCGTGTTTCGCATTTTATCACGCTCAACGAGCCGCAGATCGTGCTCAAGCTCGGATACGCCGACGGGATCCATGCGCCCGGGAAGCGGCTTTTGCTTCCGGAACTCGTTTCGTGCTGGAAAAACCTCATGCTGGCGCATGGGCTTTCCTTCCGGGCCATCCGGAACGCTGCGCCGGAAGCTTTGATCGGTATTGCCTCCACCGGCAAGCTCTGCTATCCGCACAGCCCTGCCGATGAGACCACCGCGCGGCAGGAGACCTTCCGCCTGACGGATGCCGACTGGATGTTCACGCACCCGATCGTTTTAGACGCCGTGTGCCTTGGCCGTGTCGAGCCAGAACCGGGAGCGCTTCGCGGCCTTTTAAGCGCCGTCACGCCCGCAGAATGGGACACGATGCACGCTGTTCCAGACTTTATCGGCGTCAATTCGTACAACGGCAGCGAGATCGCCGCCGGGCCGGACGGCGTGCCGGTCTATCTGCCGCGGCCGCAGGGCTTTGCCTGCACGGCGCTCAAGTGGCCCGTCACGCCGGAGATCATGGCGTATGGCTTTGCCTTTCTCTTTGACCGCTACCGGCTGCCGCTCTACGTGACGGAGTGCGGGCTGAGCTGTAATGACCACATCTTCCTGGACGGGCAGGTCCACGACGCGGACCGGATCGATTTTCTGCACCGCTATCTGCTTGCGCTTTGCAGAGGATGTGAACGGGCCGACGTCCGCGGCTTTTTCCACTGGTCGCTGACCGACAATTTTGAGTGGCACAGCGGCTATGCCGAGCGCTTCGGCCTGATCTACGTCGACTATCCGACGCAAAAACGGATTCTGAAGGACAGCGCGCGCTGGTATGCGCAGACTGCCCGGGAAAATGGTAAGAATGTATAGGTATTCTTTGTTTACAGCGGCGCAGTTTTTGCGCCGCTGGCTTTCTGGTCTGACCCAAACCGTGACCCAAACGCGGAAAAATCAGGTGGAATTATCCGTGCTGGAAACGACGAAGCTGCGAAATTTTCTGAGCAGAAAGGTGCGAAAATGCCTTGAAATGTCCGCTAAAAATATCCGACCAACCTTCGGGACCAAGAGGCCTCGGGTTCGAATCCCGACACTCCGACCATCAAAGCAGAAGCCCGCAATCGTTGAGATTGCGGGTTTTTCCTTATATATCAACGCCATTTCGCCCTTTTCCGGTTGCCAAAAACGGAAAACAGTTTTTACCTTTTGGCACACTTTTTTAGCTCTGTAAAAGCGATTTTTGTCATGAAATTTGTCACGAAAAACGCCCTCCCACGCATCACGCGCAGGAGGGCTTTTCTTATTTCGTGCGGATGATCGCCGTCGATCCGTTGTTCCCGACCTCGAAGCCGAACGCCTCGCAGAACTGCCGCAGCCCGACAAGCTCTCCCGTCGAGATGCCGCAGGCGGCAAGAAGATCCGCAAGCATGATGCGGTTCTGCCCGCCCACCAGCTGCCCGTGCACGGTCTTCATCGTGCCGTCCACAATAATCTGCCGCGTCTCATCCTGATACGCCTTCGCGCCGTCCTGAAGCGCCATGACCGTGTGACCGGACGATACCAGAATATCGCCCCGCCGCAGATACTCGTCGGAGCAGAGATACTTTCCGCCCGTCAGAAGCTCGAAGTGACC
>ENA-ORSK01002171-ORSK01002171.1-human-gut-metagenome-genome-assembly--contig:-NODE-2171-length-13561-cov-3.201096_pt1 | contig 13561 bp, 12 predicted proteins | sample MGYA00242192_ERZ509159 | MGnify/ENA primary metagenome ERZ509159 (study PRJEB26280, sample SAMEA2338663) | human gut metagenome | biome: human gut; feature: human-associated habitat; material: faeces...
CTATGGTCAAGGGGCGGGAGGATCCGACCGTTGTCGGATACCGCAACCGGTTCAGTTTCCTTGTCCCCCTTTATTCGGGGGTTCCTTAAAAAGGGAAATGACGTTTTGTTTTTTGCCCTCGCTCTCTTCGTGCCCCTTCTTGCTTAACAATCGAAAAACCTTTTTGTTTCAAACAGTGTTACGATACCGAGCCCTTAGGTTTCGATTTCCCCTATGAACGAACTTTTCCTTTTCTTTTTGCTCATTGTCGTCACGGTCCTGACACCGGGACCGGGGGTTTTGTACACGATTTCCTGCGGGTTTCGGTACGGCAAGCGCCATCTCCTGCTCTCGCCTGCAGCCATTTCGCTCGGGGTTTTCATTACCAATGTGTTAACGGCTGCCGGGCTCGGAGTCATCGTAGCCGCCTCGCCGCGCCTTTATTTTGCGATTCAAATCGTCGGGGCTCTGGTGTTGATTTATTTGGGATATCGAAACTGGGCGGCTAAAGTCGTCGATTTGTCCGATGCGCATCAACCGGAGCACGCAGGTCATGACGAGGACGTAAAGGGTGCCTTTATGTTCGGTGTTTTACTGAGCATCACAAATCCGGTGTTGATTGTGAGTTTGGTCGCTCTTTTCCCGCAATTTATTCATCCCGATGAAAACTACGTGCACAAGGCGGCTCTTTTGATTGCCATTTACACGGCAGTGTGTTTTGCCGGTCACACACTTTATAGTTCGCTCACGGTTCTGGCAAGCCAGTACCTAAAGGGCGAGCGCGTCTCGCGGATTCTCAATCGAGGAAGCGCCCTGCTTTTCTGGCTCATAAGTCTCGGAATTCTCGGGCGGACTGTCGATGCCCTGTAAGTCGGGAGCGATTCATACCTTCTTCTCTCGCCCCCGACACAAACTTTACTGCCCTACTTCTTGTTGTGGAACGTGACCTTACCGGCCTTCTTTAGCGCGGCAAATTCGGCCTTTACTTCGTTTAAGTCCTTCATAAACCAGGGATTTGCATGTAAGACGGCCACATTGGCTGCGCCGATCAGACGGGCATTTTCCACATCCGATGCCCAGTGGTACCCGCAGATTACACGCGAGCGCCCCATATCCAGACCGCGTTCCAAAATCGCGTCCTTGTTGTCCGGATTAATCTCCGCCAAAATCAGTGCAACGGCCCAGCCGCGAGCCGAATGTCCCGAGGGATACCCGCCATCTTTAGAAAGTCTTGCCTCATCGTCCTTGTAGCACGTGGGCTGCCCGTAATAAACGAACGGACGAATCCGGTTATACTTTTTCTTGGCGCCGCGCGGAGCCAAGGAACCGGTTTCGCTGCGTAGGTGCTTGATGAATTTATACAGTTTCGGCGTGTCTTTTTCCGTGATTTTCACACCGAAGGCATCCTGAAAAGCGAGGTGAACCTTTGAGCCTGCGGCATCGAGAATCGCCTGGCGTCCGCGCTCGGCCGTACGCATCTTAAGACCCTCTTCATAGGCGATGCGGTCGGAATCGTTAACCGGGTCACCGGCTTTCACGGGCAACGGAGGCGGCGGAATGAGCGCCACACTGTCGACCGTTTCATCCAAGGTCGAATAGTATTTTTTCGGATCCGTGAGGGCGTCACTCCCGGTAATCGGAGCGGCAAGAACCGTTCCGGCAAAGCAAAGCGCTGCAGCGACGAGGGTCAATTTTTTCATACATATCTCCAAAAAATTTATACAGTACAAAAACGTTTTTATCGGGAAAAAATCTATCGGATGCGCGGCAAGTACGCGATAGATCGTGTGTTCGCCGCACTTTTTTATTCTACGAGGGGAGAAAGGAGATTATGCGCAAACGCAACAAATCTTAAGGGAAAACCCTAGAGGCGCATTGAAATGGTTCTCGACAAACTTCCTCTCTTTCCTTTTAATCGATTTCTTTGCGTCGACGTCATGCGTATCTGTTGCACAAATGATTCTTTTTCGGAAGGGAAGTTCAAAGCTTCTTGTTCGACCTTAATTGACAGCGTTCTCAACTGTCTTGCTGACGGTCATGACGGACAAGGCGGACACTTGCGTTCTATGCTAAGCGTTACGACCCAAAGCATTTCCTTTGAAAAAACGAACGGAGCAAACCGGCTGTCAGATTTCACCTAAGTTGCAAAGGGTTTTCTCAAAACTATTCCGTTGTACGAAGGAAAAGCCCGGGAAAACACCTCTTGAGAAAACGCCTTAAAAATTGCCTCGGCCCTTTGTTCGAATCAAATCGGAAAGACCGGAAAAGGGTTTGTTTTTCACCGAATTCAGAGCATTTTCTTCCCGCGTCTCTTTTTGAGGTTGGACCTGACAGACTTCGTGTCGAGGGAAGGCCGGAAGGCTCAATAAAAGCTCTTCTTCCACCAGATGCGCCAAATCAAAATGCGTCGACCCGACAATGACGTCAAACTCGCCGTCCTCGTCAATCGGAAGGCTATCGGCCTCATCTTCCGTTTGTGTCAAAAGAAAAGGAACGGTTTTTTCAATCCGGATGCGGCACGGTTCGGCGCAATACACGCACGATGTCGTGAGCATCGCATCGACGGTCAGTTCCACGGCCGTAAGTCCTCGTTTCCCTTCTCGGGGCGTGAGGACAAATCCCACATCCGCCGATTTGGCTTCGCCTGTGAGCGTCTCGGTCAGGCGCGGCATCTCCGATAACGCAAGCGAGCCGGAAAGTGTCTTTTTCGAACGGGCGAAGTCGAAAACATTAAGAATCATGGAAACCTCTTAAAACCTTTACAATGAGCCCATTATGTCAAATCCACCGCTTATTTTGGCAAGTTCCTCCGTGTACCGAAAGGAACTGCTCGCTCGCCTCGGTCTTCCTTTTGAAACGTTTTCGCCCGAAATCGACGAAACGCCGCATCTCGGGGAGTCGCCCTACGCCCTTTCGGTGCGCTTGGCGCGAGAAAAAGCCCTTGCGGTTCGCGCCGTGAGGCCCGGGGCTGTCATCATTGCCTCCGACCAGGTCTGTGAACTGAACGGCAAACCCCTCGGGAAACCCGGCACCTTTGCTCGGGCCCGTGAACAACTTCGTGCCATGGCCGGCCGAAAGGCCGTCTTCCACACAGCGCTTTGTGTGATTGATGTTGCCGGCCACGCACATGAATGCGTGAGCGATACCGTCATTACGATGCGAGAACTCACCGATAGGGCCATTGACGATTACCTCACACGAGAAAAACCGTTTGCGTGTGCCGGGAGTGCCAAAATCGAGCGCCTCGGGATTGCCCTTATGGAATCGGTTGAAAGCGACGACCCGACCTCGCTTATCGGGCTGCCGCTTATGCACCTTACAACTTTTCTCATTGCGTCCGGGGTACCGCCCGTTCGGGGCCTCGTATGACAGGGACTCTTTATTTACTCCCCAATCGGATTGCCGAAACAGCGGTAAGCGACGTTCTCCCTGAAAAAACCGTGCGCATTGCACGACAAACCGAGTACTTTTTGGCGGAAAACGCCAAATCGGCACGCGCTTTCTTAAAAGCTTTGGGGCACCCGAAACCCCTCGCGGGCCTGACTGTTCATGCAATCGGTCACAAGCCCGATTCGCGTTATTTTCAGGCATGGTTAAACCCTGTCCTTCAAGGCAAAGACGCCTGTATTGTCAGCGAATCGGGGTGCCCGGGTATTGCAGATCCGGGAGCCGCCCTGGTGGCCCAGGCCCACTCGCTCGGGATTAACGTCGTCCCGCTTGTTGGTCCCTGTTCGATTCTCTTAACACTGATGGGAAGCGGACTGACGGGACAGCGATTTCGCTTTTGGGGTTACCTGCCGATTGAAAGCGATTCACGCGACAAAGCGATTCGGCACCTTGAGAACGAAAGCCGCGCCGGAGAAACAGAACTTTTTATCGAAACGCCCTATCGCAATAATACGATGCTCGAAGCGCTTGTAAGGACCCTAAATCCCGGGACGCTTCTTACGGTCGGAACCGACATCACGGGCCCAACCGAATCGCTTCGTACGATGAAGGCCGCACGTTGGAAGGATCACCTCGGGACACTTGCGAAAGTGCCGACCGTCTTTGCACTGATGACCCTGTCTCGAGGGAAAGTCATACTAACGTAATCTGTCTACTCAAACAAAAGTGCTTTTAGTTGGGGGATCGAGTCGGCAAGTCCGGCATGCGGCAGTGCCGTAAGCTCCTCCCGGGTACAGGCTCCGTATGTGACGCCGATACCCGAAACCCCGGCGTTGGCCGCCATGCGTAAATCCAGAGTCGAATCTCCGACCATGACCGTACGATTCAAGGCCACACCGAGCTCTCGGCAAATATCGAGAATCATGCCCGGCTGCGGTTTTGGATTGAGAACATTCCCGGCACGTGTTGCGTCAAATAGGGCCGTAAGGTTCGTCCGCGTCAAAACGCGCCCAATTCCCCGCTCGCTTTTTCCCGTGGCAAGAGCAATCTTGACGTCTCCGGCGTGCAGTTCACGTAATAGTTCCCGAACTCCGGGAAATAGCGTAAGGGTCTTTTCCTTCTCAAGGTAAAAGGTCCGGTACGTTTCTTCAAAAGTGCCCCAGCACCGCTCCGGGCAGTCCGGCATCAAAAAGTGCATGGCATCAGCCCGGCCCATCCCGATCGCCCGACGCGTTTTATCGGCATCGGGAACCGGATATCCGAGGGCTTTTGCGGCGTAAGCGAAGGCTTCGATAATGGCCCCCGTGGACGGCATGAGGGTTCCGTCCCAGTCAAATACCACTAAGTCAAATCGCGGTATCATCAACTTTTTCCCTTTGATTTCAAAGCTGTTAGCAAGCACTCACATTCTTTGGGCTCCGGGCAAAGGATTTCGACAGGACTGCCCGAAACCGGGTGCGTAAACGCAAGGCGGTAAGAATGCAAATAAAGCCTCTTAAAAGGAACCCCGAGAGCCCCCTTGGCAATGGAGTCATTCATTGCATAGTCGCCGTACTTACTGTCGCCGACAAGCGGGAAACCGACGGATGCCGCATGCACGCGAATTTGGTGTGTGCGACCCGTTTTAAGTTCAGCCTCAAGATACGAAACGGGGCCGAAACGATGTAAAAGCGTAAAAATCGTGTGTGAGAAAAGCCCTTTTTCTTGATCCACTCGGACGCGTCTTTCGCCCGAAGCAAGGGTGTACTTGGCAAGCGGCGCCTTCACGTGCTCGCGTTCGTTGACCCAGTCCCCGACAACGAGGAGCCGATAGAACTTATGAACGTTTCCCTCGCGGATGGCCTCCTGAAAGCGCACGAGAGCTTTGCGCGTTTTGCATAAAACTAAAGCTCCCGAGGTATCCCGATCGAGCCGATGGGCCAGTTCGAGCATCGGAGCTTCGGGGCGCGTCGCACGCAGTCGCTCGATGAGGCCGAACGACACACCCGACCCCCCGTGGCAGGCAAGACCTGCAGGCTTATCGACAATCAGTAAATCCCGGTCTTCGAAAAGAATCGATAGTTCCCCTTCCTCGAAGGATCGGGCTGCGGCTTTAGCTTCCCTTTGCGCCATACGCATCGGGGGGATGCGCACACAATCGCCTAAGTTGAGGCGTTGCGAAACGGTCGCGCGTTTTTTATTGACGCGGACTTCACCCCCGCGAACGATACGGTAAATGTGGCTTTTGGGAACACCCTTGGCGACTGAAAGGAGAAAATTGTCGAGCCTCTGGCCTTCGTGCGCGGCATCGATTGAGACGAAACGCACAGCGGAATTTTCCGATCGATTGCAGGCAACACTCGGATTTTTAATGAATTTTGAAGGACTCTCAGGCATAGGATTCGCTATAATGACGTCCGCACGCTTCGGCAGTTCCGATGAACCCCCGATGTTTTGTGTTGGCGTCGGAATTTTACCCGATGCCGTTGCCGTTTTTCGGCAACATGGCGCACGCGTCCGATGAAACTGTTTTACGTCGTTAAAACAAGTCCCGAACCGGCGCAAAGATACTGTTTATTAACGCAAAAAAGTGCTTTTGATTCAATGCACGTCCCGATGCCGCGTTGCGTCAGTAAACGCCCGGTGCACGATGGGAAGAATCGAACCGAGTTCTTTTTTGCGCGCCGTGCCCGCCAGGCACGGCAAATGCCGAGACGAAAGGGGTCTCGGGTTGAAGAGATACGTTTTGTGTTGACAGGATTCGGGCTTATTTTTTGGTTGTTGGGCTTTCCGCTTCCCAAACAAGCGGATGGCGTAGCGTTTATGCCTGCCGGTACAAAATTGACGGACACGGGTCGGAGAGCTCTCTCCGAAAATCGCCTATTTAGGATTTCCCACACGGTCGACCGACCAAGCCTGCGACGGTTGCACTTGCAACTGCGTATGCCGCTTTACCGTCCATAAAATCCCTCTCTTCTTCCCGACATCACCGATCGTCCCGCACGTATCAGTTAAGTGTCTACGTTAATGGCGCTTAAAAGGGAAACGAAAGTGAAACGCATGCTGTTTAACGCGACACACGCCGAAGAGACGCGCGTGTGCATCGTAGACGGTCAGCAGTTAATTGATGTCGATATCGAGACATACGGCCGGGAACAGAAAAAATCCAACATTTACAAGGGCATCATCACACGCATCGAACCGAGCCTGGAGGCGTGCTTCGTCGATTACGGCGAAGAGCGACACGGTTTTCTGCCCTTTAAGGAAATCTCCCGCAGTTACTTTAAAGAGGGCGTAGACGTACGGACCGTCGGTATCCGCGATGCCGTCACCGAAGGTCAGGAAATCATCGTCCAAGTCGAGAAAGAAGAACGCGGTAATAAAGGCGCGGCCTTAACGACTTTTATTAGCTTAGCCGGGCGCTACCTTGTCCTCATGCCCAACAACCCGCGCGGAGGCGGCGTCAGTCGCCGTATCGAAGGGGAAGAACGCCAAGAATTGCGCCAGACGATGGAGCAACTTGATTTACCCCGCGGAATGAGCACCATTGCCCGCACGGCCGGCATCGGGCGGTCCTTAGAAGAACTGCAGTGGGACTTAAACTACCTTCTGAAACTTTGGGAAGCGATTGAAGAAGCCGCTACGCCTCAGTACGTCTTTGAGACGACCGAAGGCGGCAGTAAGGTGACCCACTACGTCACGGACCCGGAGAAAAACGGCAAGAAATTAAAGCGCGCCAATCCCGCCCCCTTCCTTATTGTCGAAGAAAGCAATCTCGTGATTCGCGCGATCCGCGATTACTTTCAGCCCGATATCGGAGAAATTCTCGTGGATACGGAAAGTATCTACGAGCAAGCGCGTCAGTTTATGAGCCACGTGATGCCCGACATGGTCGATCGCGTTAAGCTTTACAAAGAAGACACGCCCCTATTCTCGCGCTTTCAGGTTGAACATCAGATTGAAACGGCCTATGCACGAACCGTTCCGCTTCCCTCGGGCGGAGCCATTGTGATCGACCACACCGAAGCGCTTGTGGCCGTGGACGTGAACTCAGCCCGTGCCACGCGCGGGTCGGATATCGAGGAAACGGCGTTTCGCACCAACTGCGAAGCAGCCGATGAAGTGGCACGTCAGATGCGCTTGCGCGACCTCGGTGGTCTGATTGTCATTGACTTTATCGATATGGACGACCCGAAAAATCAGCGCGCTATCGAGCAGCGCATGAAAGAGGCGATTCGTCCCGATCGCGCCCGTGTACAAATCAGCAAAATCAGTCGTTTCGGACTTCTGGAACTTTCGCGCCAGCGCCTCCGCCCGTCGCTTTCCGAAGGCAATCATGTCACCTGCCCGCGTTGCAACGGTGTGGGGGTCATTCGCGATACCGAATCGAGCGCCCTGCAAGTGTTGCGCATTTTGCAGGAAGAAGCGACAAAAGAAGGCACCGGCGCCTTGCACGCTCAGGTCCCGGTGGATGTGGCAACCTACCTACTGAACGAAAAACGTGCGGAAGTAACAAAACTCGAACACCGGTACCGTGTTCCGATTGTGCTTATTCCCAATACGTTCCTCGAGACCCCGCACTACCATATCGAACGCTTGCGCGCCGATGACGAGCGCTTAGACGACGACGTTGCAAGCTACAAGCGCGCTGAGGAATTGACGGCCGTTGCGGATGATCCGTATGCGGTACGAAAGGCAGAAGATAAGCCCGACCGCCCCAAACAGATTCCGGTGATTAAGAATATTCTGCCGAAGGATGTGGCGCCCAAGCACGAGGAGACCTTGAAAGAAGAACCGGCTCCGATAAGTCTCATGGATAAGATTTTGGGCTTTTTCGGATTCGGCAAGGATAAAAAAGAAGAGGTTGCTCCCTCCGCACGTAGCAAGCGCGATGCCGGACGCCGTAAGAGCTCCCGCACCAGTCGCGAAGAACGGACACAAAGAGCCGAACGCCGTCGTGAACGCAACAAAGAGCGCCGCGAGAAGCTTCGCAAGACATCGGAAAACGCCGATGAGACACTCGCCGAGGCCGCAACGGCTCAAGAAGCATCGCTTTCTGCCGTGAAAGAAGAGCGTAAGGTCAATCGTCGGGCGCGCACGCGCCGTCGTACGGAAGAGACGGAAAAAACTTTGCACAGTGCCAAGACCGAGCAAGGACCTCAAGAGACGATTCTGGAAAGCCCCAAGGCCCCTTCTGCGGAAAGCCGGGAGATGCAGGCAGAAACCCTGTCCCCTCTGGCCGAAGAAACGCCCGTTGATATTGACGCGGTCAATCAAGCGCTGGAACTCGCGCGGCTTCAGGAGCGCTCGGCTCACCGCTCGAAAAAAGAGGCCGTCAAGAGCGATGAGGAAAATAAGGCCGCGCCCTCGGATATGCCCGAGCAAGATGCCGAACCAGTGATTGAAAGCGACAGCCGTCGACGCCGTCCGAGAAGACGTCGTCCGCCCAAGGCCACCGAAGCCGTTCGCGTGATTGCCGATTCGGCAGCCTCGGAAGAAGCCCCGACCTCAGAGGCCGAGAGTGCCTCCCCTTCGGCGCCGGAAACCCCCGCGCCCGAAACGAAGGCACCCGTCGTATCTGAGCCCGAAAAGGCACCGGAACCTGCGAGCGAGATTGAATTGGAAGAAAAGAGCGAGCCCAAAACCTTAGATCAGGTTGCGCCGGAGACTCCTAAAGAAAAAGACATTTCCGAAGGACTCGAAGAAAACCTGAAGAAGGCGGGACTAACACAAGTTGCGACAAAGGCAGGATTGGCCGAAGCACCGGTCTATGAGCCCGTTAAGCACATAGGGCGTCCGAGACCCGTGCTTCCGCCCGTTGTTAAAGAGCCGCTCATTCAGGTTCAAACGAAAAAGGACGAATAAGCCTTAACGTTCGGCACCTGATGTCCCGATTTCGCAGGCTGCCTCGGCAACCGAAGCGAAGTCGGGATTTTTTATCCGATCCGATGCTCCTTAACGCGTCGGATTATCGTAAATTAACCCGAAGTTATCGCACTGCGCTCGCTGCAAAAGCGCCGTATCAATCAGCACCAACGCCACAAGAGCCTCGAGAATCGGAGCAGCACGCAAAGCGACACACGGATCGTGCCGCCCTTTGGTGATGATTTGAACGTCTTGACCTTCTTCATTGAGGCTTCGAAGCGGCGTTGAGACCGACGGCGTGGGTTTAATCGCCACGTGTAGAACAATCGGGGCGCTCGAAGAGATGCCTCCGAGGATGCCGCCTGCGTGATTGGACGCAAACCCCTCATCGAGCATTTCATCGGCATTTTCCGTGCCCTTTTTCCCTGTGACGGAAAAGCCGTCTCCGATTGAGACTCCTTTGACGGCGTTTAACCCCATCAGAGCATAGGCAAGTTTCGCATCGAGTCGGTTATAGACAGGATTTCCGAGCCCGGCCGGCACGCCGCGCGCCTCAACAAGAAGTTCGCCTCCGATGCTGTCCCCTTCTTTACGAACAGCGTCGACATACTCCTTGAGTTCTTCGATTTGATCGTCATTGGCGGCAAAAAACGGATTTTGATTGACATAGGACCAATCCTTAAACCGCACGCGCCGCACGCCGATTTTGGTCACACGAGCCCGAATGACAATTCCGAGATTCTCGGAAAGCCACTTTTTCGCAACGGCTCCGGCTGCGACGGTCGGTGCCGTGAGTCGTGCCGACGAACGCCCCCCGCCTCGCGGATCCCGGATTCCGAACTTGGCAAAGTATCCCCAGTCGGCGTGGGCCGGACGAAATCGGTCGGCAATGTCGGTATAGTCGTGACTTTTTTGGTCGATATTGGGAATTAAAAGCGCAATGGGGGTGCCCGTCGTGCGCCCCTCATAGACGCCGGAAAGAATCTGAACGTCGTCGGTTTCTTTGCGTTGCGTGACAAAGCGCGAGGTTCCGGGACGCCGACGCATTAATTCGCGCGCGATATCCTCGACAGAGAGCTCCATTCCCGGAGGGCAACCGTCGATGACGCATCCGACGGCAGGTCCGTGGCTTTCTCCGAAATTAGTGACGACGAAAAGTTCTCCGATACTCGACGAAGGCACAGCGCACTCCTAGTGTGGTTCAATGAAAGGCAAATTGTAGCGGTTGCCCTATCATTGCGGTGTAAAGAGACGAAGAGAACCTATGCAAAACCACCCCATCGACACCCAATGGCTGACCGATACCTTAACGGACGTGCAAGAGACGCTGGGAAAGGCCCTGGATTTACTTCAAAGCGACCCCCGGCACGCGCAAGGCGTCCTCGAGCACGAAATTCCGGCCCTTTATGCCAAGCTTAACTATGCGGTCAATACGGCTCGAATCGGTCCGAATGCAATCAACACCCCGGACCACAAGGCCTTAACGGCTTGGCCGAGCACTGAAGAATTTAACGCCTTTTATGTTCGCAAGCCCCGAAGCGCTCCTACAAAATCACGACCTCGTACTGCAAAATAATCGAGTAACGCTTCTTGATTCCGTCACGAACAGCCCGGGCAACGGTCATGACGTCTTGAGCCGTCGCCTGTCCGCTATTGACAATCACAAGCGGTGCCTTGTGAAACACGTGCGCCTGCCCGCACCTTTTGCCGCGCACGCGCCCGTGCGCAATCAGCCAGGCAGCCGAGACCTTGATGCGACCCGAAGACATCGTGTGGTAGGGAATCGCGGGGTGCTCCTTTAAAACACGCCTTCCGTGCATGCGCGATAGGATCGGATTTTTAAAAAAACTGCCGGCACTCCCGAGGCGCTTAAGACCGGGAAGTTTAGATTTTCGAATGTCCCGGACTTGACCGGCCACAACAGCGGGCGTAATCATCTTAGCCGTGAGCGCGCGAAGGCGCTCGGCAAGCGCTTGGTACTTTAAGTTCGGGACAAATCGCTTGGAAAGGTGAAACGTCACACTAAGGACGATAAGCCCGGCGCCCTCGGGGGATTTAAAGTAACTCGTGCGATATCCGTAGGCAAGGTCCTTGCGGTCAAGCTCCAAGACGGAACGGCTCTGCGGGTCAAAGCATGTCACGGAAGAAATCGCATCTTTGACTTCCATGCCGTAGGCACCGATGTTTTGGACAGCCGCACCGCCCACAGAACCCGGAATCCCCGAGAGGTTCTCAATGCGACTCCATTTGCTTTTGACGGCATCGAGTACAAATTCAGACCAATCTTTTCCGGCACCGACCGTAACGTCTACCCAAGCCTCGTCTTCCCGAACGATTCGAACGGACCGATCGACCGAGTGGAGCATAAGGCCCTCGTAGTCTTTTGTCAGAACGAGGTTCGACCCGCCGCCGAGAATGAAAACCGGGAGCCCGGCAACTTCCGGGCGTCCTAATAGGTCTTTGAGTTCTTCAACCGTGGAAAACTCGGCATAGTAACGAGCCTTAGCCGGTAAACGAAAGGTGTTTTTGTCAGCAAGTTCGACATTCTCAAGCAATTCTGTCATCGGAATCTTTCCCCAAGTGCTGCAAACGGGCGGAAATCTTGGCCTGAACCGTGGCGTTGTCGATGCCGGCATCGACAAAAAGTTCTGAATTGGTACCCTGAGCAATAAAGCGATCCGGGAGGCCCACTTGAAGCGTCGGCACAAGAATTTCCTCCTCGGCAAGGACTTCAAGGACGCCGCTTCCCGCGCCCCCGGCGATTACGCCCTCTTCGGCCGTCACGACCAAATCGTGTTCGCGTGCACACCGGCAGATTGTTTGAACGTCCAAGGGTTTGACAAAGCGCATGTCCACGACTGTGGCATCGAACTTTATGGCAGTCGCCCAAAGGTTTTTGACCATGGAGCCGAAGGCAAAAATCACAATACGCCCGAAATCGGTCTTTTGAGTTCGACGCAAGATGCGCGCACGCCCGATAGGCATTGTCTCAAAGTCATTTCCGGCGTCAACGCCCCGCCCTGTGGCTCTCGGATATCGCACGGCAGCGGGAGTGCCGAGTTTGACGGCCGTCGTGAGCATCTTGCGACATTCGGCCTCATCACTCGGAGCCATGATCGTCATGTTCGGAAGACTGCGCAAATAGGCCAAATCAAAAGCACCGTGGTGGGTGGCTCCGTCAGCGCCTACGATGCCGGCCCGATCGACGGCAAACGTCACCGGCAGATTCTGCAAAGCCACGTCATGCAAAATCTGATCGTAAGCGCGCTGAGCAAACGTCGAGTAAATCGCCACTACCGGGTGCAATCCCTCACACGCCAAGCCCGCCGCATACGTCACGGCGTGTTGCTCGCAGATAGCAACATCGCGATAGCGCTTCGGGAATCTCTTTTCAAATTCGACAAGTCCGCTTCCTTCGCGCATCGCAGGCGTGATGGCATAAAGCTTCGGGTCGACCTCGGCCATATCGCAAATCCACTTGGAAAAGACTTCCGTGTATGTCGGGTGCGCGGAATCGGTCTGGCGCATCACCGGGTGAGCCGGATCGAAGGGGCCGACTCCGTGGTAGGTCGTCGGATCTTTTTCCGCAGGCTCATAACCTTTGCCCTTGACTGTGCGAACATGAAGGACAATCGGGCCCGTGGGCCCTTCTAAGTCCCTTAATTTCGAGAGCATGCGCACGAGTCCTACAACGTCGTGTCCGTCAATCGGACCGAAGTAATTGAGGTCATAGGTCGAGAAAATCGATGACGGAGGACTTAAAAAATTCACCGTCTGTTTTTCCATGCGCTTAGCAAGTTCATGCAACGTCGGTGTATTTTTCAAAATCGACTTACCGAGATTGCGCATCTTCCAAAACGGACTCGTGCTCACGAGTTTACCGAGGTGTCCGCAAAGCGCACCGACCGGAGGGGAAATCGAGCAGTTGTTGTCGTTCAGAATAATTAAAAGGCGCACGCCTTCCTTGTAGTCGCCGGCGTGGTTTAGTGCCTCGCTTGCCATACCGCCTGTTAAAGCTCCGTCCCCGATGACGGCAATGTGCCAGCGTGTGTCATGCCCCTCAAGGTGCGAGGCCACAGCCATCCCGAGGGCCGCTGAGATGGATGTGGACGAATGCGCCGTTCCGAAGGCGTCATACTCGCTTTCATCGCGGCGCGGAAAGCCGGATAACCCCTTGTACTGACGAACACGCTTTAAGGCCTCGCGCCGCCCCGTCAAAATCTTGTGGGCGTAGGCCTGGTGCCCGACGTCCCAGACAAGTCTGTCATCGGGCGTGTTAAAGACATAATGAAGGGCGAGCGCCAGTTCCACACTTCCGAGAGAACTTGAAAGGTGTCCGCCCGTGTGGCTT
>ENA-ORSK01002173-ORSK01002173.1-human-gut-metagenome-genome-assembly--contig:-NODE-2173-length-13559-cov-14.622927_pt1 | contig 13559 bp, 9 predicted proteins | sample MGYA00242192_ERZ509159 | MGnify/ENA primary metagenome ERZ509159 (study PRJEB26280, sample SAMEA2338663) | human gut metagenome | biome: human gut; feature: human-associated habitat; material: faeces...
CCATGAATGTTGACATAGTAAAGATCCTTTCGATATTCGTAATTTTCTTTGCGCGTTACAGTATACCACACCTTCCGCACCGTGTCAAGTCTTTTCGGAAAGAAAATCCCGCCTCGCCGATTTACGCATATCCGATCTTCGATTTTCTCGTTTTTTCTCGCGTTTGCTCGTTTTTCGCATACAAATTTTTTCGTAAAAAAGACCGATTTCACCTGCGCGACGCGCCTGTTTTTCGTCGTGCGCACGGTGCGCGGAGGCTTTATTTGCCTTGACAACGGCATTATGTTAATGTACAATATTATATAATATTATCAGATTGTGCGCACGCGCGATCGGAGCAGAACGGAGAACGGAATGGAAATGAAAGTGCCCGAGTATTTCGCCTCAATGGTGTTCGACGATGCCGTAATGCAGGAGCGTCTGCCGAAGGAGACCTACCGCGCCCTGAAAAAGACCGCGAAGGACGGACGAAGCCTCGATATTTCGATCGCAAATGTCGTCGCAAATGCGATGAAGGATTGGGCGATCGAAAAAGGAGCCACGCACTACACGCATTGGTTTCAGCCGATGACCGGCGTGACCGCAGAAAAGCACGACAGCTTTATTTCGCCCGCAGGCGACGGCCGCGTGATCATGGAATTCTCCGGCAAGGAGCTTGTCCGCGGCGAGCCGGACGCATCCAGCTTTCCATCCGGCGGCCTGCGCGCGACCTTTGAGGCGCGCGGCTACAGCGCATGGGATCCCACCGCGTTTGCGTTCATAAAGGACGGAACACTGTGCATACCTACCGTGTTCTGCTCGTATTCCGGCGAGGCGCTGGATAAGAAAACGCCGCTGCTGCGCTCGTGCGACGCGGTAAGCCGTCAGGCGCTGCGCATACTGCGCCTTTTCGGCGATACCGAAACGCAGAAGGTCATCGCTCAGGTCGGACCCGAGCAGGAATATTTCCTTATAGATAAAGAGCTGTTTTTGGAGCGCGAGGATCTGCGCCTTTGCGGAAGAACTCTGTTCGGCTCAAAGCCGCCAAAGGGACAGGAGCTTGAGGATCACTATTTCGGAACGATCCGTCCGCGTGTTGCCGAATACATGCAGGATCTCGATGAGGAGCTGTGGAAGCTCGGCGTTCTGTCGAAAACGCGGCATAACGAGGTCGCCCCGGCGCAGCACGAAATGGCTCCGGTCTATTCCGATGCAAACACCGCAAACGATCAGAACCAGATCAGCATGGAGATCATGCAGAAGGTCGCAGATCGCCACGGCCTTGTCTGCCTGCTGCACGAAAAGCCCTTTGCCGGCGTAAACGGCTCGGGCAAGCACAACAACTGGTCGCTCGGCACGGATACGGGCAAAAACCTGTTCTCACCGGGCAAGACCCCCAGCCAGAACGCGCAGTTTTTGCTGTTCCTTGCGGCATTCGTGAGGGGCGTTGATAAATATCAGGAGCTTTTGAGATGCTCTGTAGCCTTTGCCGGCAATGACCACCGCCTCGGCGCGCAGGAAGCACCTCCGGCGATAATCTCGGTGTTCCTCGGCGAGGAGCTTGAGGGCATAGTCGATTCAATCGTAAACGACACGGGCTACACCGAAAAGAGCAAGAGCACGCTGCGCATCGGCGTTGACGTTCTGCCGCCCATTCCGCGCGACACCACCGACCGCAACCGTACCTCGCCCGTTGCCTTCACCGGCAACAAATTCGAGTTCCGCATGCCCGGCTCGAGCCAGTCCATAGCCGGCCCGACGACGGTTCTGAACACGATCATCGCAGACTCGCTGTGCGTTTTTGCCGACGAGCTTGAAAAAGCATCCGACTTCACAAGTGCTCTGCACGAGCTTATTAAGCGCACGTTCAAAGAGCACGGCCGCATTCTTTTCGGCGGCAACGGCTATGACGAGTCGTGGGTCGCAGAGGCCGAAAAGCGCGGACTTAAAAACCTCAAGAACTCGTCCACGGCGCTGCCCGAGTACATGCTGCCGAAGAATATCGAGCTGCTTACCAAGTACGGCGTTTACACCGAGGCCGAGATCATTGCGCGCAATGAGATACATATGGAGCACTACTGCAAGGTCATTGCCATCGAGGGCGAGACGCTTGTTGACATGGTGCAGCACGGCATTCTCAACGCCGTTTCCGAGTACACCGCCGCGCTGAGCGAAACGCTTATCAAAAAGCGCAAGGCTCTGCCCGAGGTGCCCTGCCGCGTGGAAAGCGCGCTCATCGGAACCCTCAGCAGCTTAAACGAGAGCCTGCTTGACAAGATGGTTTCCCTCAAATCTGCGCTTGAGACCGCGCCGAGCGTCGGCAATGCCGAGCTTATGAAGTATTACCACGATGAGGTGTTCCTCAGAATGGAGGATATGCGTGCCGTTATCGACAAGCTTGAGACCCTTACGGCGACGGAATATTGGCCGTACCCCAGCTACTACGATATGCTGTTTTCTGTCTGACAGGCAGTGAATAAGATATAAATTCTAACGAGAGAGAGCAAATGATGATGAAGTATGTATTCGTAACAGGCGGAGTCGTGTCGGGGCTGGGCAAGGGAATATGCGCAGCCTCGCTCGGCAGACTTTTGAAGCAGCGCGGTCTGCGCGTGAAGAACCAGAAATTTGACCCCTATCTCAACGTAGACCCCGGCACTATGAGCCCTTATCAGCATGGCGAGGTCTTCGTCACCGACGACGGCGCGGAAACCGACCTCGACCTTGGCCACTACGAGCGATTTGTCGATGAAAGCCTGAGCGGGAACTCCTCGGTCTCGGCCGGCCGCATCTATTGGAACGTATTAAACCGCGAGCGCCAGGGCGGATACCTCGGCGGCACAGTGCAGATAATACCCCATGTGACCGACGAGATAAAGCAGAGCGTATACGCGATGGAGGATGAGAATATCGATGTTCTCATCTGCGAGATAGGCGGCACGGTCGGCGATATTGAAAGTCAGCCGTTTCTTGAGGCTATCCGTCAGGTGGCCGTCGAAAAGGGCAGACAGAACGTGCTGTTTATCCATGTTCCGCTCATCGTACAGATACCCGGCACGGGCGAGCTTAAAAGCAAGCCCACGCAGCACTCGGTCAAGGAGCTGCTGTCGGTCGGCATCCAGCCGGACATTCTCGTCTGCCGCACGGACGCCCCGATAAGCGACGATATCCGCCGCAAGATAGCTCTTTTCTGCAACGTTGAGCCGGAGTGCGTCATCCAGAACGCAACGGCATCTACGCTATATGAGGCTCCGCTGCTCTTGGAGCACGAGGGGCTGTCCGCGGTTGTTTGCCGCAGACTCGGCCTTGATTGCCCCGAGCCGGATCTTGCCGAGTGGAAAGCCATGGTAGGCAGGATCAAGGGAGCTCACCGCGCGGTGAAGATAGCCCTTGTCGGCAAATATGTTCAGCTGCACGACGCATATCTGTCCGTTGCCGAATCGCTCAACCACGCGGCGGCGGCAAACGACGCCGTAATGGAGATAAAGTGGGTCGATTCCGAGGAACTTACGGAGGAGAATATTGCTTCCGTTCTCGGCGATTGCAGCGGCATACTCGTTCCCGGCGGCTTCGGCGACCGAGGAATTGAGGGCATGATACTTGCCGCAAAATATGCGCGCGAAAACGACGTGCCGTATCTCGGCATCTGCCTCGGACTTCAGATCGCGGTCATAGAATTTGCGCGCCACGTTCTCGGCTGGAAGGACGCAAACTCCGCCGAGTTCACCGCCGATTCGCAGCATCTGGTCATCGACCTCATGCCCGAGCAGCAGGGCATAACCGCAAAGGGCGGCACGATGCGTCTGGGCAAATACCCCTGTGTGCTTTCGCCCGAGAGCAAGGCTTACGAATACTACGGCGAGGGGCTTATCTACGAGCGCCACCGCCACAGATATGAGGTAAACAACGACTTCCGCGAGGAGATCGTTGCGCGCGGACTTCTGCCCGTCGGCATGAGCCCGGACGGCTCGCTTGTCGAGATGGTGGAAAATCCGGCGTGCAAATGGTTCGTCGCGGCGCAGTTCCATCCGGAGTTTAAAAGCAGACCGAATAAGCCGCATCCGCTGTTCAACGGCTTTGTAAAGGCGGCACTGGAAAGGTGAATTAAAATGAGAAACTACGAAAAAGAATATATCCAGCGAGTTCAGTTCATCCGCTACGCCGTGCGCGAAAGCGGAGCCGACGGCATAGTTTACGGTAACTCCGGTGGCAAGGACTCCGCGCTTGTCGGCATCCTGTGCAAGGCTGCGTGCGAGAACACCGTGGGCGTTATTATGCCCTGCACCTCCGTGCGCAATTACGACATGGATAAGCGCGACGGCGAGACCGTTGCCGCGCAGTATGAGATCGAAACGCGCTATGCCGACCTTACGGCGGTCAAGGCCGCAGAAAAGGCCGTGCTTGCAGGCGTTACGAAGCTCACCGACGCCGCAGAGGCAAACATTGCGCCGCGCCTGAGAATGGCAACGCTCTATGCTATTGCCGCGTCGGAAAACCGCCTTGTTGCCGGAACGGGCAACCGCAGCGAGGCCTATGTCGGCTACTTCACCAAGTGGGGCGACGGCGCACACGATTTTAATCCCATCGACGATCTGACCGTCACGGAGATATACGAATTTCTGCGCTGGCTGAAAGCACCCGAGTGCGTCATAGAAAAAGCGCCCTCTGCCGGCCTGTTTGACGGACAGACCGATGAAGGCGAAATGGGATTTACCTATAAAGAGCTTGACACTTACCTCGGCGGTGGTAAAATAGACGATGCGGTGCTTGAAAAAATCCAGCGTATGCATGCAAAAAGCGAGCATAAGCGCCGCAGTATACTGACGTTTTGAGGTGCAAATATTTGAAGACTAAGGATATGGCCTACATCGCCCTGATGGCGGTGCTCATATCGGTCTGCTCATGGCTGTCGGTTCCGGCAGCCATTCCTTTTACCATGCAGACCTACGCGGTGTTTACGGCTCTGCTGCTTCTCGGCGGCAGGCGCGGCAGCATTGCCGTCGCGGTGTACATAGCGCTCGGCGCGATCGGACTTCCGGTGTTCTCCGGCTTTGCCGGCGGTATCGGGAAGCTCATGGGGCCGAGCGGCGGATATATCTTCGGCTTTATGCTCACGGCGCTTTGCTATTGGCTCTGCGAAAGAGTCCTCGGCAAAAAGCTGTGGGTAAAAACAGTGTCGCTCGTCGTGGGGCTTGCTCTGTGCTACGCCTTCGGCACGGTGTGGTTTGTTAAGGTCTATTCCGCGGCAAAGCCCATAAGCTATGCCTCGGCGCTGGGCATGTGCGTTTTTCCGTTCATCGTCCCGGATCTTGTCAAAATGGCGCTTGCGTTTCTTACCGAAAAGGTTCTGCGAAAGCATATAAATATCGAGTAAGCCGACAGGCGATAGGGGTTCGACTCTCGTCAGCTTAAGCAAAAAACAGCTCATCCACGGATGAGCTGTTTTTTTGCGTGTATAATGCCTATCGGGAGAATATCATGCTTCATATCCTGTTCTCGCTGCCCCAAATGCAGAGCTTGTCGAGCACCTCCATGAGCGATCTTCCGCGCTCTGTCAGGGAATACTCTACCTTAGGCGGTATCTGCGGATACTCTTTGCGCGAGATGAGCCTGTCGGCCTCGAGCTCCTTGAGGTTTGTGCTTAGCGTTTTGTCGGTAATGCGGCCGAGGTAGCGCTTCATTTCGTTAAAACGCACCGGCTCGTACTCCATCAGGCAATAGAGTATCACCATCTTGTGCTTGCCGCTTATCAGCGACAAGGTGCAGCTAAAAGGCTTGCAATCTGCGGTTGGCAGACTGCAAGCCCTTTCGGTTGTTTGAATACTTTACTTCATTGCGGCGACTGCGTCGAAGTCCTCGCAGATCTTTGCGTCGGGAGCCTTGGTAAGCAGGGAAACAACCACGATGAAGATGCAGGAGGTTACGAACGCGGGCAGTAGCTCGTAGATCGCAAACGCGCCGCCGATGGGGGCTATTGCGTATTTCCAGATGAATACCATTGCCGCGCCCGAGAACATGCCGGCTATCGCGCCCCATTTGTTGCAGCGCTTCCAGTAAAGCGAGAACAGAACGATGGGGCCGAAGGTTGCGCCGAAGCCTGCCCATGCGAAGGATACGACGCGGAATATGGAGCTTGTGGGATCAAGTGCGAACAGCACACCGCAGACAGCCACGCACAGAACGGTGACGCGGGCAACGATCATGCTCTTCTTGTCGTCAAGCTCAACGCCGAACACGCCGCGGATGATATTCTGAGCGATCGCGCTTGCTGCCGCCAAGAGCTGAACGTCGGCGGTGGACATGGTAGCGGCGAGTATGCCGGCAAGGACAAGACCTGCGAGGATAGCGAAGAATGCGCCGTACTCGGACAGGACAGCAGCAATGGTGACGATAAGTGCCTCGGCGGAGGAAGCATCGCCGAACATGGCGACGATGTTCTCCTTAGCCATGGAGTAGCCGACTATGCCGATGATGACGGCAACAGACAGGGAAACAACGACCCAGATGGTAGCAACACGGCGGCTGAGCTTGAGCTTATTCTCGTCCTCGATGGCCATGAAGTGAAGAACAACGTGGGGCATGCCGAAGTAGCCGAGCGCCCATGCGAGGGTGGATATTATCTTGAGAGTGCCGAACTCGCCGGCCTCGGCGGCCTGAATGCTGGTGGTTGCGGTCATGCTGAGGTAGCCGGGGATGGCCTTCGCGTTTGCAACGACGTTTTCCCAGCCTCCGACGGAGTTGATGCCGAAGATGAGGACGACCGCCAGAGCAAAGACCATTATAAGGCTCTGTACGAGGCTGGTTACCGAAGCTGCTTTGAAGCCGCCGCATGCTGTGTATGCTACGATTACGGCAGCGCTTATTATCATGGTGGGAACGTAGTCATATCCGAACAGAGTTCCGAAAAGCTTGCCGCAGGCCGAGAAGCCGGAAGCTGTGTAGGGAACGTAGAAAACGATGATGGTTATGGCACCTATAAGCTCAATGAGCTTGGTGTTATCATAGAAGCGGCGGGATATGTACTCGGGCAGAGTCAGCGCGCCCAGCCGCACCGAGTAGCGGCGCAGGCGCTTTGCAACGAACAGCCAGTTGAGATAGGTGCCAAGCGCAAGGCCGATAGCCGTCCAGCTCGCTTCCGCGATGCCGCAGAAGAACGCCAGTCCGGGAACGCCCATGAGCAGATATGCGCTCATGTCCGAAGCTTCGGTGGAAAGCGCCGTCACGATAGGGCCGAGCTTGCGGCCGCCGAGGTAAAACTCGTGTGCGTCGGACTGCCCCTTGGAATAGTAAACGCCGATGGCGACCATACCGACAAGGTAGACCACAATGGCGATCAGGATGCAAATAATATTACCTGTCATGTTTCTCTCTCCAATCATTTTTAAACGATGTTTGAATTATAGCCGCACAAAAAGTGCGTTGCAAGGCGAAATATTATCGAAATTACTTGATTTTCAGAAAAAACGCGGTATATTATTACCATACCTAATTATTTTCATGCTAACATGAATAAAATTCATGTAAATTCCCCGGAGGAGCAATATGAGCATTTCAAAATACGAAACTCTCGCGAAAGTGGTGGAGTTGGGCAGCCTTACAAGAGCGGCCGACGCCCTCGGATGCACGCAGTCGGCAGTCAGCCATACTATTAATAATTTGGAGGCCGAGCTTGGCTTTTCGGTCATAACCCGCTCGCGCGCCGGAGTTAAGCTCACCGCCGACGGAGAGCGCATAATGCCGTCGGTGCGCGGAATGCTCAACTATGAAGAGCAGCTTAGGCAGACAGCCTCTGCCATCCGCGGCCTTGATTCCGGCACGGTGCGCATAGGCGCATTCACTTCCGTTGCGGTCCACTGGCTGCCCGGCGTAATAAAAGAGTTCCAGCACGATTACCCGAACGTCGATCTCAAGCTTTTAAACGGCGACTATTACGATGTTGAACGCTGGATAGACGAGGGCAGCGTTGACCTCGGCTTCGTTAACGTCCCGACTAAGATCAAATGCGAGTGCATACCGCTGATGGAGGACAGACTGCTCGCAATATTGCCGCACGGGCACAAATTCGAGTCCTATCCCAAATTTCCGCTCGTTGAGTGCGAGACGGAGGCGTTCATAACCCTGCTCGAGGAATCAAACCACGATGCGAACCGTGCGCTCGCCGCAGCGGGGATAAAGCCGAATATCCGCTTTTCCACCAAGGACGACTACGCCATAATCGCAATGGTCGAAAAGGGACTGGGCATATCCATCATGCCCGAGCTTCTGCTGACCGGACGGCACGACAACGTTGTTGTAAAAGAGCTTGTTCCGCCCTCAAAGCGTGTTATCGGCCTCGCAATAACCGAAACCAGCCGCAACAGCCCGGCGACACGCAAGTTTGCCGACTACACCGTTGACTGGGTGCGCCGCGGTATTGCTACGGTGTAAATAATGTGTTAATATATACGTTACTGGATTTTTCAAAATAGATATATTGAGAGGATCTGAAAAATGAAGATCGTAATAGTCGGCGCAGGCAAGATAGGCTATTCGCTTGCCGAGGAGCTGGCCAATGAGAACCACGATATAACCGTGGTCGATATAGAAAAGGAAAAGGTAAAGCTTCTGTCCGACACGCTTGATGTCATGACCCTTTGCGGCAACGGCGCTGCGATATCCGTCCAGCGCGAGGCAAACGTTGACGAGAGCGACCTGCTCATCGCCGTCACGGCGCAGGACGAGCTGAACATGCTTGCGTGCATCGTAGCGCGCAAGCTCGGCTGCAAAAACACCATCGCGCGCGTGCGTAATCTTGAGTATACCGAGCAGCTTTACGTCCTCAAATCGGAGCTTGGCCTGTCCATGACCATAAACCCCGAGCTTCTGGCCGCCAAGGAGATCTACCGTCTGCTGCAGATCCCGGCCTTCATAAAGCGCGATACCTTTGCCGAGGGCAAGGCCGAGATAGTCGAGCTTTTCATTGCCGACGGCAGCCCGCTTGACGGGCTTCAGCTTGCCGATCTGCGCCGGAAAATACGGGTGCATGTCCTCATCTGCGCGGTTCTGCGCGAGGAAAAGGTCTTTATCCCCGACGGCAGCTTTGTTCTGCGCAAGGGCGATAAAATATACGTCACCGCGCCGGCATCGTCGCTCGTCGAGCTTACGCACGAGCTGAAGCTGCGCAGCAAAAAAAGCAAAAACGTGCTCATCGTCGGCGGCGGCAGGATCGCCGAATACCTCGCTCCGATGCTGATAAAAACCGGCACAAGCATCAAGCTCATCGAGATGAAGCGCGCGCGGTGCGAGTACCTCGCCGAAAAGTACCCCGAGGTGAACGTCATCTGCTCGGACGGCTCGAGTCAGGCGGTGCTCAGGACGCACAACATCCGCCAGATGGACGCTGTCCTTCCGCTGACGAACATGGACGAGGAGAACATCATCATCGGCATGTTCGCGCGCAAGATGGGGGTTCCGCAGCTTCTGACGAAGATAAACCGCCTCGAATACGGCGAGATCCTCGGCGACCGCGGCGCGGACAGCCTGATAAGCCCGAAAAGCCTGAGCACCTACGCCATCATCCGTTATGTCCGTGCGATGGAGAACACCGGCGGCAGCGCGGTGCTCACGATCCACCGCATAGCCGACGGCGGCGCGGAGGCGCTGGAGTTTGCCGTGACCGACGTGACCGAGCACCTGCACGAGCGCCTTGCCGATATCCGCCTCAAGCCCGGCATACTGATCGTCTGCATAAACCACATGGGCAGGATCATCATCCCCGGCGGCCGGGACACGCTCTCGACCGGCGATACGGTCGTCATCGTCACGACCGCCGGACGCGAGATCCTTGACCTCAACGACATATTTGCGTAATGAATATTGGAACGATAAGAAAAACGATAGGCGTCATATTGTGCATCGAGGCGGCGTTTATGCTGCCTCCGCTGCTGCTTGCGCTCGCCGACGGCGACGCGGCTGCGCTGCGCGGCTTTGCCGCGGCGATCGCGGCGGTGCTCGTGGTCGGAGTGCCCTGCGGCCTGATAAAGAGCAAGGGTCGCCCGCTCGGCGCGCGCGACGGCTTTGTGACCGTCGCCATGGCGTGGATCATCATATCGCTGTTCGGCGCGATCCCGTTTTACGCCTCGGGCACGATCGACAGCGTGTCCGACGCCGTGTTCGAGACGATATCCGGCTTCTCCACCACCGGCGCCACGATCATCGACGATGTCGAGGCCGCGCCCCGGGCGATACTGCTCTGGCGCAGCATCACCAACTGGATCGGCGGCATGGGCGTGCTGGTTTTCCTGCTTGCGATAGCGCCGGTCGCGCGCGAGGGCGGCTCGATGTTCCTGCTGCGCGCGGAGTTCCCGGGCCCGATGGCGTCAAAGCTCGTGCCGCGCATGCAGAAGTCGGCAAAGCTTTTGTATGAGATATATATAGCAATGACCGTCTTGCAGATCGTCCTGCTGCTTTTAGGCGGCATACCGCTGTTTGACTCGGTGAACATATCGCTCAGCACGGTGTCCACCGGCGGCTTCTGCGTCCGCAACGACAGTATGGCGTCCTACGGCGCTTACGCGCAGAACGTCACGCTCGTATTCATGACCCTGTGCAGCATGAGCTTCAGCCTGTTTTACTGCGTCCTTGCGCGCGAATTTCTGCGCATCCGCCGCAGCCGCGAGCTGCGCGCGTTTGTCGTTGTCGTGCTGGGCGTTGCGCTGCTCATGGGCATCGACACTGCCTCGAAATTCGCGTCCGTCGCCGACGGCGTCCACCACACTCTGTTCCAAGTCGTCTCGATCATCAGCACGACCTGCTATGTGTCGATCGACGCAAGCTTCTGGTCGCCCTTTGTGTGGGCGATGCTGACCGTTTTGATGATAACCGGCCCCATGTCCGGCTCCACCGGCGGCGGCATGAAGCTGTCGCGCGTGATGATCCTCTGCAAGAGCACCTACCGCGCCATTGCGCGCACCGTCACGCCGAACTCCGTGCACCTTATCCACCTTGACGGCGAGATCGTCGAGGAGGACACGGTCTCCGCGGTCGAGAGCTTTGCCGTTGCGTATTTCATGGCGGTCATTTTGACTGCCGTGGTGCTGTCGATAAACGGCCTGAGCATCGGCGACGGCATGCTCGCGGCGATCTCCAGCCTCAGCAACGTCGGCTACGGCATCGACTCGAACACCTTCACCATGGGCGTTTCCGGGCTTAATATAATAAGTAAGGCAGTCCTGTGCTTCGACATGTTCCTCGGCCGCCTTGAGATCTTCCCCATGCTCGTCCTCTTCGCCCCCGAAACATGGCGGAAGTAGGTCATTGCCTTCCCCTTGAGGGGAAGGTGTCGTTTGCGACGGATGAGGTGTGATTCAATCGCGGCCGCAGCCGCCACAAATTTTGTAGGGAACGGATTCATCCGTTCCGCTCACACCGCCTCGCCCCGACTTTGTAACCGAATTGTTGCCCAAAAAATTATTAAAAACACTTGAAACATGTAAAGTCGTATGCTATAATCAAGAAAAATATGTTTGGTGTGGGTTTTCTCCCGTATCCAAGCGTATTTGACAAAACTTTTTCAACCCAATATCTTTAACGGAGGTAAACAAGAGAAAATGAAAAAGAGACTGTTGAGCATGCTGATGGCTGTTCTCATGATCGTCTCCCTCGTGCCCGGTATGGCACTGGCAGACACTGAGTATGTCATCGACATCAAGGCAGATGCCGCTGCAAAGCAGCCTGGCATCAAAGTCACCGAAGTAAAAGAGGGTGACGTAGTTGTTGACTACAAAGTCGATATCACGCCTTTCACCAAGGAGGCTGGCTGGTGTGATGCTGACAAGCATGTTCCTGTAACCAAGGAACTCATCGTTGCAGATTGCGGCAAGGCTGGCCTGACCGTTACTTATTGTAGCGCTTGCGGCAAAGACCTTAACAAGAATGTCGTAACTGAGCCGCTGCATCATGACTGCGAGTTCACTGTTGTTGCAGCACCTGTCTGCGCTAAGGCAGACGGTTGGGGCTACGCTGTCTGCAAGAAGTGCGGCAATCCCATTGCAGTTGACAAGAACACTGACTTCACCAAACTCGTAGAGCAGGGCAAGACCGAGTCCAAAGCTGCGTACGGCAAGCGCGTCGCTGATGTTGCAAAGCTGTTCACGGCTGCTGATGCGCATGACTATCAGACCGTAACTGCTGACATCGTTGTAAAGGAAAATGGCAAGGATGTTGTCAAGGCATACGCTGGCGTAGAGGCTACCCACGTTGCTATGCTCGTGGAAAACAACGTGTTCGTTAATCTCAACAACCAGTGGAAAGACGGCGGCTACATTAGCACTGGCGCAACTGGTTACTCGCAGCTCGTTAAAGATGGCAAGGTCATTGCTGTTACCGGTAATATGACTGAGGCAGGCGTTGCTTGCACCAAGTGCGGTGCCATTCAGTCTCCTGGTGTAAAGGATAAGGCAAACACCAACCTGAATGTAGCTCATGCAAAGTACATCACTGTAACCGACCCCGGCAAGCGTCCTCCTGTAATGTTTACTGACGGCAGCTATAAGGACGGCAAGGCTGCTACTTACTTCTGCTCCAAGTGCGGCAAGACCTTCGGCGGCGAGGTTCTCTCCGCTGTGAAGTGGTTCAATATCACCGAGACTGCAATGCCTAAGATCGGCGACGTTAAGGTCTACGAAGGCGAGACTGTTTACCAGCTCGATGGCAAGGACATCGTTGCTGTTCCTGAAACTCAGCTCCACAAGGCTGTTGCTGCCACCTGCCAGAAGGCTGGCAATACCGGTGACATCATTGTCTACACCGCTTCTGGCGTAGCAGACAAGGACGGCAAGATCCCCGCTGTCTGGATGCTCAAGGCAAAGGGCGAAAAGATCGACCAGCTCGATCATCACTTTGTTGCAAAAGCTGACAAGCTCGCAACTTGTGACAAGCCGGGTGAGCACTATGTTGGCATTTATGTCTGCGACAATGTAATTGGCAAAGAAAATGGCAAGGACGTGCTCTGCGGCCAGGAAAAGCATGACGTTATCCACTACACCACCGAGATTCCTGCTGCACATACCCCCACTGTCGTAGTCCTCGTTGAGGCAACCTGCCAGCACAATGGTCTGAGTGTGCTCCAGTGCTCCGTCTGCAAAGAGTATCTCAATGTTGAGATGACTAATGATGGCTATGAGTATGCTGGTACTGTCGCTGCTGCTGGCACTGCTCCCGCATACGTTGTAAAGCAGGTAAAGCACATGGCAGCTGCTGAGCTGAAGGACGCTAAGGAAGCAACCTGCACCGAAGTCGGCTACACCGGCGACAAGGTCTGCAAGTGGTGCGGCATCGTCCTCGAGAAGGGCAAAGAGATCCCCATGAAGGAGCACACTGTTGTTGACGTGGCTGCTGTTGCAGCAACCTGCACCACCGACGGCATGACCGCCGGCACCAAGTGCTCTGTCTGCGGCACTGTTCTCTCCGGCTGCGAGGTCGTCAAGGCTCTCGGCCACAAGTTCGAGAATGGCGTCTGCACCGTTTGCGGCGAGAAGGATCCTAACTATGTTCCTCCCGTTGTCAACCCGTTCAAGGACGTTGAGAAGTCCAGCCCCTAC
>ENA-ORSK01002174-ORSK01002174.1-human-gut-metagenome-genome-assembly--contig:-NODE-2174-length-13559-cov-7.301911_pt1 | contig 13559 bp, 15 predicted proteins | sample MGYA00242192_ERZ509159 | MGnify/ENA primary metagenome ERZ509159 (study PRJEB26280, sample SAMEA2338663) | human gut metagenome | biome: human gut; feature: human-associated habitat; material: faeces...
GATTATACACCTACCGCTGCCGATTGTTTGACTACCCTTTAAAATTGCACCATACTCAAACTAAGCGGGGTTGTTTACAAAGTTCTCGATGGTTTGACTACCCTTTAAAATTGCACCATACTCAAACTCGGGCTCGCGAACGGAAGTGATGACGCAAGTTTGACTACCCTTTAAAATTGCACCATACTCAAACCCTAAAAAGACGACGCGAAGCGCGTCTACTGTTTGACTACCCTTTAAAATTGCACCATACTCAAACTCAAACAGACCCAAAGACACAATGAATGAAGTTTGACTACCCTTTAAAATTGCACCATACTCAAACACATGGAAAAAAACTATAACTTGAAAGAGGGTTTGACTACCCTTTAAAATTGCACCATACTCAAACGCAGAGATTGCCCTGTGCCCGCGTATGTAGGTTTGACTACCCTTTAAAATTGCACCATACTCAAACTCTGCTGCGCAACCTGCGGATTGTTTTGCAGTTTGACTACCCTTTAAAATTGCACCATACTCAAACCTGCGGCAGTCCGAAAGCAGAAGCAACGGTGTTTGACTACCCTTTAAAATTGCACCATACTCAAACTATGCGCTTCGGTCAAGTGGTCTACTTGCTGTTTGACTACCCTTTAAAATTGCACCATACTCAAACCACGACTACTGGAAGCGATACTGCCGCGGTGTTTGACTACCCTTTAAAATTGCACCATACTCAAACCGGTAGAGCCGCAGGAAATAGAGATTGTTTAGTTTGACTACCCTTTAAAATTGCACCATACTCAAACCACAAACGCGAATTGGAGCCCTCGTTTAAAGTTTGACTACCCTTTAAAATTGCACCATACTCAAACTTTATACCGATGTATTTATCGCTATTCTCAGTTTGACTACCCTTTAAAATTGCACCATACTCAAACATCGTCCAATATCTGCCGCCGTCTGCCGCTGTTTGACTACCCTTTAAAATTGCACCATACTCAAACTCGGTGAAAAACTTGCGCGAACTCATCGCAGTTTGACTACCCTTTAAAATTGCACCATACTCAAACCGGAGGTAAATAAGATATGCCACTTAAAACAGTTTGACTACCCTTTAAAATTGCACCATACTCAAACCCGATTTTGAAACCCTTGACGAGCTGCGCGGTTTGACTACCCTTTAAAATTGCACCATACTCAAACGTGCGGAAGCAGAAAAAAACCGTTGCCGAAGTTTGACTACCCTTTAAAATTGCACCATACTCAAACCGCTACGGGAAAAATGGAGATAAAAACGTTGTTTGACTACCCTTTAAAATTGCACCATACTCAAACTGCCCGTTCCTGATTTGTTTTACAATCTGAGTTTGACTACCCTTTAAAATTGCACCATACTCAAACTGATGGCACAAAATGCGAACTGACATTTACGTTTGACTACCCTTTAAAATTGCACCATACTCAAACATGAACATCGGGACTTGATACCACAGCGGAGTTTGACTACCCTTTAAAATTGCACCATACTCAAACGCGCTCCTCTAAATTTTATTTGACTTCCAGGTTTGACTACCCTTTAAAATTGCACCATACTCAAACATGCTTACAATGACGAAGAAGAAGACGACGGTTTGACTACCCTTTAAAATTGCACCATACTCAAACAAGGTTATAATGCAAAAAGCCGCAAAACGCGTTTGACTACCCTTTAAAATTGCACCATACTCAAACCCGTAGGAAGCCAGCTTCGCTTGCCTTTTGGTTTGACTACCCTTTAAAATTGCACCATACTCAAACCGCTTGATGAAAGTTGAACGGGATAATTATGTTTGACTACCCTTTAAAATTGCACCATACTCAAACGCATACCTTAGCGTCGCCGCACACCTCAGCGTTTGACTACCCTTTAAAATTGCACCATACTCAAACCCTGCTCCACGTGATGTTACCCTCCCAATCGTTTGACTACCCTTTAAAATTGCACCATACTCAAACAAATACTGAAACGAAAATTCACCGCTGTCGGTTTGACTACCCTTTAAAATTGCACCATACTCAAACGATTGTATTCGGAATAAACGAATTATACGAGTTTGACTACCCTTTAAAATTGCACCATACTCAAACAGCTGCATCGTTCGGTCTGGCGGTCGAATCGTTTGACTACCCTTTAAAATTGCACCATACTCAAACCTCAAATCAGAGTATTTTTACGCACCACACGCATCAATTCAAAGGACAGAATGCAATTGTTTATATTATAGCATAAAATCTTATTCAGACAATGATTTCGCACAAATCTTTGTCAATCAAAGTGACAAATTCTTCGTCTGTTTTATTTTTCAAAGTATTTTCCAAAAGAAAGAGACAAACATCCTCCAGCTGCGCCTCATAGTAAAGACTTTTCAAATCCTTTTCGTTTAAAAAGTTTTTTAGATTGAAGAAGGCAAAACATTTTATCCCCAAAATCCGCGCATTAAAATGAATAAAAGAAACTATAGACTCCAACAAACAGTCCTTTTCATCCTTCCAGCGCACTCCGTATGCTTTTAAAAGCTGAGTCAAACTGCTTTCCGTATCAAAATCTATCGGAAAATCCGTTTCTCCGTTCAGTTTTTCAAAAAAAGCATAAATCTTCTCAACAAGTTCCGAATACTCGACGGCAAAGTTGTTTTCGGCAATTTGCACCAAACAATTTAACAATCCGTCCCGCGCGCGTTTGTCTCCCAAATCAAAATTGAAAAAATCATACAGCAATTTTACGTCTTTGACTAAGGATAGTTTGGTATCGCCGTCAAAAAGAACAAAGTTCCCCGAATTGCCTTTGGATTGCAATGCAAATTCTTTGCAAAAATCGAAAAACTTGTTTTCGTTTTCCACTACAAGGACATTTACTACGGCAGGCGTCAGCTCCAACGGCTTTTCCAAGTCAAAATGAGACAGAATCACAGAACCACCAACCTTTCGGCGGTGTCTACAACCGTCGATTGTTTTTTTCCGAGAACAAATTCCATATTTTCAAATTGTCTTTCGGTAACGGTAAGCATCTGAATCAGCCCTTTGCCCGTTTTGAGTTTTCTTACTGTTTCTTTTATCACGTTTGCGGCGGTGTTGTTCAGTATTATTTTGGAATAAACGGATTCCTGCATCATGAAAAAACCGTTTTTCAAAAGTGCGGCGCGAAACCTTCTGTAATCGCGTCGTTCCTCCGCCGTTTCCGTAGGCAAATCAAAAAAAACCACTACCCGCATAAACCTAAAACTCATATTCCTTTATTTTTGACGTATCCCCGTCTTCCAACGCGTTGAAAACGCTCTTGGCGTATATACCGATTGCATCGTTCACAACAAAATATTTGTCGTCTATCTTTATTTCTCTGTTGAGAATATCGCAAAGGTATCGTTTGAAATCCGGCGTAAGTTGGCAATTATCCTTTCCGAACACCGCTTTGTCCACAATCACCCTGAAAGGCTCCACCAAATCGCAGCTTAGATTGAATTGATTGAACTCGCTTTTGTGCGCCAATCCGAGCTGCGTATTGAAACCCAATCCCGCGATTTCCCTGTTGAACGCAGACAGCAAAATGGTATATCCATAGTTCAACGCCCCGTTCAGAAAGGTTTTGTCTCCTCTTTTAAAACTCAGACCGAACAATGCGTCGAAGTATACCTTTGCCGCGTGTCCTTCACGGTTTGTTCTGTCATTCAATTCGGTACCGTCGACATAACTTTTCAAAAGTTCGCTCTGAGGGCAGCAAAGTTCGGAAAGAAATTCCATCTGCTTTTTTATTTTCATACGTACAATCGCCGTCCACACCGCGCTTTTGTGTTCTTCTTTCCAATTGAGCTGCCGCCGCAAAACTCCGCTGCAATCGTGTCTTCCGTAAAGCGGCAACAGCTGTGAAACCGGATTGTGATTTTCGTCGCAAAACACAATGTTGACTTTGTTTTTGATTAACTCGCTCAACAAAGCTGCCGTCAAAGAAACCGCGGTAGACTCCACCACAAGCGAGGATATCTCGTTAAGAAACAACTTTTTGACTTCTTCGCCGCGACAGACGAGATATCCCAGCTTGTATTCCAGCTTGCAACGTCCCCTTACCACTACAACCCGCCAGCTCATAGGAACCGCTTGAAGTCCACGACTTTGCAAAAATAGCCGGTAGGCGAACAGGATATCATTTTAACGTCGGAGTCTTGTATATATTTGCTTATATAATTTGCTCCCGCTCGACTTTTGCCATCGATAAGCGTTAAATTACTCGTCATATTGTTGCATTGCATAAATTTCAATATTTCCATCAACACAAACAATTGGTCTTTCAATTCCAAAGCCTCGAATTTGTCTCTGCCTTTTTCAAGATTTTTTATCTGTCCCTGTACAGGCAGTCCCGCATATATTTTTCCGCCCAACTTTTCAGTAAACAAATCGTACAAAGCAAGATTTTGCTCTTTGCTGAATTCTTCTTCTCTGACGGGTAAATCTTTATTGTATTTTAAATGATTTGAGATTTTTTTGAGCTCCTTTGCGCTCCCGTTGTCCAGCCAAAGCTGATTGGCATTGCAAAGTACCAATCTGTCGTTTGTTCTTCCGCGAATCCAGGCGTAAGAGCCGTTAATTTTGAATAATGTGTTCAATTTTATTTTTTCTATGAGTATTTCAGGCTCTTTGAGTCCCAACTCTTTTTCGCAATACTTCAACTTATCTTCCGCAGTGCGGAAATTTTTATCCGCAAGCACAGTCACGCATTCCAGAGAAAGCAAAGTCTTGTCCTTTTTCTTTTTGTCCCTGCTCTTTACCAGCATAAAATAGGCTGTTGTCTCTTTGTCGTATCCGCCGTATTTCGACGTGTCATTAAGCGGCGCCTTCCCCTTTACGGGCGCAAGCTTGTCGTTTTTTCCTGCGGGATAAATGGTAGCGTCGTAAAACTGCCCTTTTTCCGTTTTGGAAAATCTTACTACACGGCAAGTGTTTTTCTCGGCAACAGAACGTATTCTGTTTTCGTCTCCCGCTTTCCAGGCATTTGTGATATCAAAATCATAAAGGCGTTTTAAATCATAATTGCCCGTACCGTTATTCCGTAAAAAAACTGCGGCATTATGGTTGAATTTGGTATTGAACACATTGCCCACCACGATATTGAAATAAGCGTCCTTTGCGTGGTGCAAATCGTTCAGTTCTCTTATCTTCACGAATTTCAGCCTGTTTTTGAATTCGTTTACGTTGACGGCTTTGGAATAAACTATTTCCGATTCGGGCAGCATCCGTTTCAAAAGCTGAATTGCGGCTTTGGCGCTTTGACTTGTGGCGACAAGCTGAGCGTTGATAAAATCGCCGCATTCTTCTTCCGTCAAAGGCGTGCTTCGCGTAAGTCTGTAAAATTTCTCTTCGCTGATAAGTTTCTTATCTTTGAGTTGACGCCATAAACCCTCCATCTTGTTCCTGATTTCGGCAGGCAAAGGATATATGTCCTGTTTCACTCCTTGATTGATTTTCTTTCTTGTGAGGACGCGATTGTCCAAGCTGTCGTCTTTGATTTTGGAGCGCGGATAAATATGGTCTATGTCATAAATTTCTGTCTTGGACAAATCGTCTAATTCTATTTTTTCACCCGTATAAGCGTCTTTTCCCATTTGCGTGAAATAGAAAAACAATTTGTCTTCGTCGCTGTTGAACTTTGAATCCTCTGTTTCCTCAATTTTTTTAATCAACTCTTTTTCGTTGCGCAGATTTTTTCTGTAAACATCCAGCAACCTCTGTTTTCGAGATACCGTGCGTTGCCCCTTGCGCGTTCCGTCGGGCTTTTCGCGCGTTGTTTCTACAAATATCTTTTTGGGAGAATACCCCTGCACTTTCTTGATTTCACTGACGATTTTCAACGCGCTCCAAATCGACCGCTTGACTGCGGGCGAACAATACAGCTCCTCCACCGCGCGGTAAGTCACATTTTTATCCTCAACGCTTTCGGAATTGGCAAGGTCTATCGCTCTTTTGTAATTGTGTCTATTTGAAAGCAGCTCCATAAAGTTTTCCGTATCCGTCCGCATTTTTTCGATAATAGATACGTTTCCCACCTCGCCTTCGGAGTCGGTTTCAAATATTCCGTCAAGCAGTTTTTTGGAAAGTCTGCCCCATTTCGTATAATTGAGCGCCTTCAAACCTTTGATTTCTTCATCGCTCAAAACGGTTCCGTAGTTGCTTTTGATTAGCTTTTCCAATCTCTTTTTATCGGATATTACGGTTATCCATAAAATGATTTCCTCGCACATATCCCTGTAAAGATCGGCTTTGTCTCCGATAATCCTTTTGAAATCTATGTAAGAAGACAAAGAGTTTTTGAAATCTCCGTCCGTACCGGAAAAAACGTCCTGAGCCTTGCTTCCCTCGGGCAGCAAACCATTTTTAACAAGCTGCTCGCAGCACTTTTTGAGCGTAAGCTTTTTGTTTGTTTTTGCAAAATCAAAAAGAATATTTTTTACGCGCAAATCCTTTGTTCCGTTGACTTTCAGATTGTTCAATTCGTTCAGAAACGCATATTCGCTGTACAAAAAAGACGACGCGGGCAGCACCTTTTCGCCCGTAAGGTACGTGCAGAAATTTGTCATGCGCTCGATGAATTTCTGTTCGGAGGCGTCCTTGTCCACGACGTCGTCAAAGTTCCAAGGCGTAATTTTTTGCGTACTTAACCCCTCCTTTTTTATCATCCAGCTGAAGCCGGTTTCTTTGTCGGTGAACGGTCCCACATAATAAGGCACACGGAATTTCATGAGCGAAATTATTTTTTCGCTCACCGTCATCTCGCAGTTTTCGTCCTTTTGTTTTAAAAAAGGAAAATAATTTTCGGCGTTGGCAAGTATCGCCTTCAACTCCGCCAGATGCACCTGATAAGGTATGTCGCAGTTTTCCGCAGAAATCTGTTTGGGCAAAAATACTCCCTCGTCTATCTTTGCCAGTATACTTTCGTCTTTAATGCCGATCTCTTTTTTAAGAAAAGCGTAAAACTCTTCTTTTTTGCATTTTGCAAACCCTTTTCCCTTGTCCATGCCTATGTAAGCGGCATAATTGTTGACTTTTTTGTCGTCTTTTTCATTCTCGTCCGCGCCCGACGTATTTTTCTTGCCCTTTTTGACCTGACGGCGAAAAACAAGCGCGTACTTTTCCGGACAATTTTCACGGACATATTTTTTCAGCTCGGACAAATCTCTGCGGTGGGTTTCGTAAGCTTCCGTTTTTGCTTCGGAAATAAACTCCTTTCCGTGCAGGATATTGTGCAGGCTTGCAACTGACTGTACTTTTTTAAGAGTCTCTAAAAAATCCGCTTCGTCGTCGTCGAGCGCCATTCTCGCCTTTGCAAGCTTTTCTTCAAAAGAACTGTCTGTAAACGACATTTTATTCTCACCCTGAAAATCTCTGTCTTCTCCAAACATCTTTGACAGCGAAAAATTAAGCCCGACAACGGCGTTCACGGCTTCGCCAAGCAGCTTGTTTTTTGAATTTCCCGCCAATTCGAGTATTTTTTCTTTTCTTTCTCTTTTTGCCAAATTCTCATTGCAAAGCGTCTCGAATATTTCGGGTATTTTTTCTCTATCAAATCCCGCTCCGTCGTTCTCGCTCAGAAAACGGTTTATTTTTTCAAATTCGCCGCTGACGTCCGACGCGTCGTTGACATTAAAATCCTGTTCCCCGAATAAAAATGACCTCTGTTTTTCAAAATGTGATGCACGGCAAGATAAAGCAGGCGTACGTCTTTTATTTCCTGCGTTCTCAAAGCGTTTCTCAAATGAAAAATCGTAGGATAATTTTTATAGTACTCCTTGTCTCCGAAGTCCTTGTCATTGAACAAAAGAAATTTTCCCCGCGCAATTTCAGGCTTGTCCTCATCAAAATATTTGCTGTTTTCAAGTCTGTAAAAAAATCCGAAATCCTTTGCGCTTATTTCGCTGTCAAACAATTCCTGCAAAAGGTTAAGACGGTGCCTTACTCTTGCAAGGCGTCTGCGATTCGTTCTAAAAGCGCGGCGACCTTGCGCGGTTTGCGCTTCGTCGAATAAATAAACGCCCCAATAATCCTGTCCGCGTTTTTTAATGAGATTGTAATCGACGTCGGTAACCGCCCAACCTACAGATTCCGTTCCCATATCCAAACCTATGTAATAATCTTGTTTCATATTGCTTGACACTCCTTGTCTTTCGGTATATAATAATATCAATCAAAGGCTTGACTACCCTTTGAAGTTGCACCATTAGTTCAAATAAAGTTTTTCCAAGACGCCGTTTTTACGGTTACGCACGAGGTGCGTTCGACTCTTTCTTTATGAAAGAGTTTTTTATTTGCGCAAAATATTCTTTAAATTTAATTAGAACTATTATCCCATTTTAAAGCTTAAAAGTCAAGTTTTCAGCCACAATACTTTCCCCAAAACAACAAATGTCTGTCGGACATTATTCGACAGACATTTATGTTTTTCCGCATTTTTTACATATTGAAGTCAATTTCAAACAGCAATTTAAATAATTCTAAATAACTTTTTTTGATTTGAATCGCGAACGCTTTTTACGCCGCAATGAACGATGCTTGCCGCCGCAAGCTCGATGCGGTTGTCACTCCACGTTGTCAAACTCCACTCCGCCGATGACGACGGTGTCGCCGTCCTTCATTCCCGCCTTTTTGAGTGCGGCGAAAACCCCTTTGTTCTTCAAAGTTTTCTGCATATAGCGCAAACTGTCGTAGTCGTCGAGCAGCACCTTGCGGGCGAGACTGTCAACAAGAGCTCCGACAACCTCGAAGCTTCCGTCGTCGTTGACAACAATCTCGAAGCTGTCCCCGTCGTTTCTTTCATATACAAAAGGCTCGAATTCCAACGGGGCGACGGGAGGAATTTCTTTCAGGGCGCGCGAAACGTATTCGAGAAGCGACCTGACGCCCTCCCGACTCATTGCCGAAACGGGAAAAACCTCGCAAACGTCCTTGAATCTCCGTTTGAAAGACTGCAAATTTTCTTCCGCGCAGGGCAAATCCATTTTGTTTGCCGCAACAACCTGTTTAAGCTTGGTCAAATCCTTGCTGTAAATTTCAAGCTCCTTGTTTATACGCAAAAAATCCTCCTCGGGATTTCTGCCCTCGCTTCCGCTCATATCGACGACGTGCACAAGCATTCGGGTGCGTTCTATGTGTCTCAAAAACTCGAAGCCCAGTCCCGCTCCGCTGCCCGCGCCCTCAATCAGTCCGGGTATGTCGGCAACCACAAAGCTGTCCTCAAACACGTTGACCACGCCGAGATTGGGGTTTAACGTCGTGAAATGATAATTGGCAATTTTCGGACGTGCCGCCGAAATCACCGACAGCAAGGTGCTTTTTCCCACATTCGGGAAGCCCACCAGCCCCACGTCGGCAATGGTTTTAAGCTCCAGCTCGATTTCCTTTTCCTCCGTTTTGACCCCGTGTTGGCTAAATGACGGCGCCTGACGGCGGCTTGTCGCAAATTTTCTGTTTCCCCTGCCGCCTTCGCCCCCGCGCATAACGACGAAAGTCTGTCCGTCCTCGAACATATCCGCCATGATTCTGCCCGTTTCCCTGTCGCGCACAACCGTGCCCACGGGCACGAAAATTTTAAGGTCCTGCCCCTGCTTGCCATAGCAGTTCTGCCCCGCGCCGTTTTCGCCGTTCTGCGCGCGGTAATGTTTTTTGTAATAAAATTCGCTCAGCGTGTTTACGCTTGAACTCGCCACAAAAACCACGTCGCCGCCCTTGCCGCCGTCGCCGCCGTCGGGACCGCCGTTTGGCACGTATTTTTCGGTGTGAAAAGACACGGCGCCGTTGCCGCCGTCGCCGGATTTTATGAATATCCTTACCTTATCCGCAAACAATTCAATTTTTCTCCTTGGATTTTTCTAAACCGCCCGATTGAAAATATTCGCACAGAGCTTTCAGCCTGCAACGGGCGCAGTCGGGACGCTGCGACTTGCATACATATCTTCCGTGCAAAAGCAAGTAATGGTGACTGTCCGACCACAGCTCTTTGTCTATTGCTTGGCAAAGCTGTTTTTCGGTGTCGAGCACGTTTTTGGCATGAGCCAGCCCGAGCCTGTTGGCAACTCTGAAAACGTGCGTGTCCACTGCTATGGCTTGTCCGCCGAAGCCTACGGCATAAACTACGTTGGCGGTCTTGCGCCCGACGCCCGAAAGAGTCCTCAATTGTTCGAGATTGTCGGGCACCTGTCCGCCGAATCTTTCAATTAAATCCCGCGACATTTCCTTGATAAATCTTGCTTTGTTTTTGTAAAATCCGCAGGAATATATAAGTTTTTCAAGCTTTTCGTCGGGCAAATCTGCCATTTTTTGAGGCGTATCCGCTTCGGCGAACAACAAAGGCGTCACCTGATTGACTCTTTTGTCGGTGCATTGTGCAGACAAAATCACAGCCACCAGCAGCTGATACGGATTTTTGAATACGAGTTCGCTTTTGGGCGAAGGAAATTCTTCCGCAAGTATATCGAGAATTTCTTTGGTTTTCTGTTCCATACGACAATTATATATCAAAGCGTCGTATTTAACAAGCATTTTTGACTTTCACTGCCCGACTCAGACGGCGCGCGCCGCTTTCGAAGCATTCAGGCGCGCACGACCACCGTTCTTCCGTTTATTTCCGTCACCGCGAAAAAGCCCGAAAAGCTTGAGTAGCTTTTAGCCGTTGCCGCAACGATATTTTTATCCTGCGGCAAAAATTTTATACTCAGACCGCAGCCCACGTTTGCCGCCTGAGGCGTGCTTGTTATGGCGCAGTTTACTCCTCTTTCGATTAGTCTGTTGTATGCGCTCGTCGTTGCGCTGCGCGACCTGAAGGTTGCTATCAAGTATGTCATAAAAACCTCTCCTTTTTCATTATGTAAGGATTAAATTCAAATCGCGCTTAATATAATTTCTTATAGCGGTCGGGCGGAAAAAACATCCGTATAATAATATACTTTTCCGCCGCCGAAAATGTGAAAGGAGCTTTTTGGCATGATTTATTTCGACAACGCCGCAACAACCTTTTTCAAGCCGCCGCAGGTTATAGACTGCGTTCTCGACAGTCTGAAAAATCCGGCAAACGCAAACAGAGGCGGGCACAGTCTCTCGGTCGCGGCAACCGCGAAAATAACCGAAGTACGCAACAAGGTGGCGCGCATGGTCAACCTCTCCGACCCGCTCAACGTCGCTTTCAGTCAGAACTGCACATCGGCTTTGAATCTCGCCATTTTGGGGAGCGTAAAACGACGCGGCTTTCACGTAATCACGAGCGTACACGAACACAATTCCGTGCTGCGTCCTCTTTTCGAGTTGAGGCAGCGCGGCATAATTTCCCTTTCCGTGCTTGCGCCCGACAGAGAAAACCGTCTGACGGCGCAGGCCGTTCAAAATGCCTTCAACAAGGATACGCGGCTGGTTGTTTTAAGCCACGTAAGCAACGTGGTCGGTTTCGTAAACGACGTCGCTTCAATCGGAGACCTGTGCAGGCGGGCGGGCGTAACTTTTATCGTGGACGCGGCGCAATCCGCAGGCTACACCGAAATAGATATGCAGCGGATGAAAATCGACCTGTTGGCTTTCCCGGCGCACAAGGGACTGCACGGCATTCAGGGCTGCGGCTGCCTTTGCTTCAATGAAGAAAGCAAGCCCAAGCCCATTATTTTCGGCGGAACCGGCTCGCAAAGCAATCTGCTCCTCCAACCAAAGGACAGCCCGGACTGTTTTGAAGCGGGCACGCTCAACACGCCCGCCATACTCGCGTTGGGCGAGGCGATAGAATGGCACTCCGAAAACGGAAAAAACAATCATGCGCAAATAGAGCTTGTCGCAAACACCGTAAAAGAAGGCTTGAAGGAAATCCCCGACGTACATATCATGAGCCTGAAAAATCCCAGCGGCATAGTCAGTTTCAGAATCGGAGACAGCTCCAGCGACAAAATAAGCGATATTTTGAGCGAGCAATACGGAATCGCCGTAAGAAGCGGACTGCATTGCGCGCCTTTGTGCCACAAGTTTCTCGGCACGGAAAAAACGGGTCTTGTGCGCGTGAGCGTCAGCGGGCAGAACACTCTCAAAGAGGCTTATATTTTTCTCAACGCAATCGAGCATATCGCAAAAAATCTGCGGAGCCAATAAAAGTTTCAAAAAAAACGAGGTCGAATCGACCTCGTTTTCTGTTTGCCTTTGCGCTTCATTTTTTGGTGTACCAGTTGTCGTAAAGGTGCCTCAGCTTTTCCGACACCTCCACGCCCGCGATATTTTCCACCGGTCTGAAAAACTCCTCCGACTCCTCCGTTGCCTCCGACGCTGACGTGTCACGGGCATTGAAATCCTGTCCCGAAGAAGCGGAATAATCCTGTTCCGTTTCCGTCGCGCCGTCGTTATGTATTTTTTCGTCTGCTCCGCTCGTCGGCTGATTGCCTAAAAACTTGCCAACCAGCTCCGCCACGACGGGATTGGACATAAGCGCCATCACGGCGCTCATTTTGTCCGTATCCTTTCCGCCCAGCTTGTTGAACGAGTTGATTGCGCCTACGGTGTTCTGTATATTTTCCATGTCTATGGCGTTGCCCGAGCCGCCGCTCTGTTTTCCGCCGCCCTTGTCGGAAAACAGGGAAAACAGCAGGACTCCTATAATTACGGGTAAAAAGTTCACCTTCACCCCTCCCTTTCGCTTCTTTTTTGTGGTCAATATATTGTATGCAAGCATATAAATGTTAGTGTACTAATTTTTAGGAGGTTTATATGGACGCACGCAACAACAACGACCCGAGAAATATGTTTTTCGACCAGCGCAGAGATTTCAATCCCAACGGGGCAGGCGCTCAAAAAAACGCCAAAACTACGGGCAACAAAGAAAAAACGGAAAACAACGCGGTGCCGCCTACGGCGCAGCAAATCAATTACATAAAAAATCTTGCCAAATACTATGAGGGCAAGGGCGAGGAGCAGTTAATCAAGGACATCTACAACAACGTAAAAGCACAGAAAGAAAGCGGAAAGCTGACAAACGCGCAGATAGAACAATTTGCCAAAACGGTGTCGCCCATGCTGAGTCCCGCTCAGAGAGAAAAACTCAACGAGCTTGTAATTCAGTTGAAGGAATCCACCTGATTGCTTAAAGAAAACGCAAACAAAGCCGGGCTTTAAACCCGGCTTTGGGCAAAATTTGTTAATAACCTGAAACAGCAAACAATCCAAAAATAGTGCAACTTATCAGCAGCCATAATACTAACACCAATATTATCCCTATTAAAGCCGCCTTTCCCGCGCTCTTTGCTCTAAGCGGCAAAGTCGGTTTCCAGACAAGCCACAATATAAAACCCAGAACAGGAAAAATAAAACTTAAAATTGCAATTCCCGTGCTTGGAGCGTCGTCCGGAATTTCCTTTTTATTCTGATATCTGCCGCAATGCATGCAAATATCGGCGTAATCAGAAATTTGTTTTCCGCAAAACTTACAGTATTTCATTTTGACACCTCTTGATTCTTTTAAAGATTGTACTCAAATTATAGCACCCCCCCCCCCTGCCGGTGTCAAGCGTTTTGAGGAAGGTTTTTTTACGTCG
>ENA-ORSK01002175-ORSK01002175.1-human-gut-metagenome-genome-assembly--contig:-NODE-2175-length-13545-cov-3.110897_pt1 | contig 13545 bp, 8 predicted proteins | sample MGYA00242192_ERZ509159 | MGnify/ENA primary metagenome ERZ509159 (study PRJEB26280, sample SAMEA2338663) | human gut metagenome | biome: human gut; feature: human-associated habitat; material: faeces...
CGATGAAGCCGCAGCCATACCTGCGCCATTGTTGCATCAACTGGTATCGCGTTTTCCTCGAACGTTGTTAACCACTACGGTGCAGGGCTACGAAGGCACCGGACGTGGTTTTTTGCTGAAATTTTGCGCTCGCTTTCCGCATTTACACCGTTTTGAACTGCAACAGCCGATCCGCTGGGCGCAGGGATGCCCGCTGGAAAAAATGGTCAGCGAGGCACTGGTTTTTGACGATGAAAACTTCACCCATACACCACAAGGCAATATTGTCATTTCCGCATTTGAACAGACGTTATGGCAAAGCGATCCAGAAACGCCGTTAAAGGTTTATCAGCTCTTGTCTGGTGCGCACTATCGGACTTCGCCGCTGGATTTACGCCGGATGATGGATGCACCAGGGCAACATTTTTTACAGGCGGCTGGCGAAAACGAGATTGCCGGGGCGCTGTGGCTGGTGGATGAGGGTGGATTATCTCAACAACTCAGTCAGGCGGTATGGGCAGGTTTTCGTCGCCCGCGGGGTAATCTGGTGGCCCAGTCGCTGGCGGCGCACGGCAACAATCCACTGGCGGCGACATTGCGTGGACGGCGGGTCAGCCGGATAGCAGTTCATCCGGCTCGTCAGCGGGAAGGCACAGGGCGGCAACTTATTGCTGGTGCTTTGCAATATACGCAAGACCTCGACTATCTTTCGGTGAGTTTTGGTTACACCGGGGAGTTATGGCGTTTCTGGCAACGCTGCGGTTTTGTGCTGGTGCGGATGGGTAATCATCGGGAAGCCAGCAGCGGTTGCTATACGGCGATGGCGCTGTTACCGATGAGTGATGCGGGTAAACAGCTGGCTGAACGTGAGCATTACCGTTTACGTCGCGATGCGCAAGCTCTCGCGCAGTGGAATGGCGAAACGCTTCCTGTTGATCCACTAAACGATGCCGTCCTTTCTGACGACGACTGGCTTGAACTGGCCGGTTTTGCTTTCGCTCATCGTCCGCTATTAACGTCGTTAGGTTGCTTATTGCGTCTGTTACAAACCAGTGAACTGGCATTACCGGCGCTGCGTGGGCGTTTACAGAAAAACGCCAGTGATGCGCAGTTATGTACCACACTTAAACTTTCAGGCCGCAAGATGTTACTGGTCCGTCAGCGGGAAGAGGCCGCGCAGGCGCTGTTCGCACTTAATGATGTTCGCACTGAGCGTCTGCGCGATCGCATAACGCAATGGCAATTATTTCACTGACTCCTTCAATTTTATCTCATGGTCATTGTGAGTCAGCGGCGTAAAATTAATGACATCAGTTAAGGAGTTCGCCATGAAACATGACCATTTTGTTGTTCAAAGCCCGGATAAACCTGCGCAACAGTTGTTACTGCTTTTCCACGGTGTCGGGGATAACCCGGTGGCAATGGGGGAAATAGGCAACTGGTTTGCACCGCTGTTTCCTGATGCGCTGGTGGTGAGTGTCGGTGGCGCGGAGCCGAGCGGTAATCCGGCGGGGCGTCAGTGGTTTTCGGTGCAGGGTATTACGGAAGATAATCGCCAGGCGCGTGTGGATGCGATCATGCCGACGTTTATTGAAACGGTGCGCTACTGGCAGAAACAGAGCGGAGTAGGGGCTAACGCCACGGCGCTCATCGGTTTCTCTCAAGGCGCGATTATGGTGCTGGAGAGCATTAAAGCCGAACCGGGCCTTGCTTCACGCGTCATTGCTTTTAACGGACGCTATGCGAGCCTGCCGGAAACTGCGTCTACAGCCACGACAATTCACCTGATTCATGGCGGTGAAGATCCGGTTATCGATCTGGCGCATGCGGTTGCGGCGCAGGAAGCGTTAATCAGTGCCGGTGGTGACGTGACGCTGGATATCGTGGAGGATTTAGGCCATGCGATCGACAATCGCAGTATGCAATTTGCCCTGGATCACTTGCGTTATACCATTCCGAAACATTATTTCGACGAAGCGCTAAGTGGCGGTAAGCCTGGCGATGATGATGTGATTGAAATGATGTAAAAGACAGATTACCTGGCCTGATAAGACGCGTGAGCGTCGCATCAGGCATCGTTCACCATTGCCGGATGCGGCGTTAACGCCTTATCCGGCCTACGGTTGAGCACTCAGCTTACTTCTTCGGTTGATCCTTTTTCGGCCAGTCGTCGTCATCGTCCCACTTATCGTTGAAATCACGATGCGGGGGAAGCTCCGGCTTGTTGGCGAGAAATTTCTTATGGTCGACGCGCTTGAGATCTTTAATCACGTTCAGCAGGACGCCTACCAAAAAGACAATCACCAGAATCCACCAATATTTAGCCAGCCAGTCCATGCTTATTTCCTCTTGCAGAACCACTCATCAGGCGACGAGCTGTTCCATGATACGTTGATACATACGGGCAAGTAGCTGCAGGTCGGCAGCGTTCACACATTCATTAATTTTATGAATAGTGGCATTGACCGGCCCGAGTTCCACCACCTGCGCCCCCATGCGGGCAATAAAGCGCCCGTCGGACGTTCCGCCTGTGGTCAGTAGCTGCGGTTTAATTTCATTATAGTGCTCAACCGCGTTAACGACCGCATCCACCAGTTTACCGCGCGCGGTCAAAAATGGCTGCCCGGAAAGCCACCAATCCACCGTATAGCGCAGTTGATGTTTTTCAAGCAGGGCAAGCACCTGCGCTTTGATCATCTCATCAGTCAGTTCGGTGCTGAAGCGGAAGTTAAACTGCACAAACAGTTCACCCGGAATAACGTTGTTACTGCCCGTTCCCGCCTGAATATTGGCAATCTGCATACTGGTCGCCGGGAAGAATTCATTGCCCTGATCCCACTCAATAGCCACTAATTCATTAAGGAAAGGTGCTGCGCGATGTACCGGATTGTCAGCCAGATGTGGGTAGGCAACATGCCCCTGAACGCCATGAATGGTAAGGTTGCAGGTTAATGATCCGCGACGACCATTTTTCACCACATCACCTACCACTTCGATACTCGACGGTTCGCCAACCAGGCAGTAATCGAGACGCTCATTACGTGCCATTAACGCTTCGACGACTTTTACCGTACCGTTGTGGGCACTGGCTTCTTCATCAGAGGTGATCAGAAATGCCAGTCGCCCCGTATGGTTGGGATGTTGTGCGACAAAACGTTCTGCCGCCACCACCATCGCCGCCAGCGAGCCTTTCATATCTGCCGCACCGCGCCCGAATAACATGCCGTCACGAATGGTGGGTTCAAACGGGGGATTGATCCAACGATCGGCGTCGCCAGGCGGCACCACGTCGGTATGCCCGGCAAAGGCTAACGTTTCACCCTGCCCACGCCATGCCCAAAAATTCTGCGTATCGGCAAAGTCCATGCGTTCAACGGTAAAACCGATCGCCTGCAAACGTTCAATCAACAAAGCCTGGCATCCTGCATCATCAGGACTCAGGGAAGGGCGGCGAATAAGCTGTTGTGTCAGCTCAATAACCGGGCACGACATAGACTACACCTCATGGAAAAATTGCTGATAACTGGAATCACTGAAACCCAGCAGCATAGGCTTACCGGGCACGCAGAGCAATGGACGTTTGATAATTGCAGGCATTTCAGTCATTAATGCCGCCGCAGAGGCCGCATCGGTGATTTTATTGCGGGTGGTTTCGTCCAGTTTACGCCAGGTTGTACCACGGGTGTTGAGTAACGCTTCCCAGCCTAATTCGTTGATAAAATCGTTCAATAATTCGCTGTCCAGCCCATCGACGCGGTAATCATGAAAACGATAGTCGATGTTATTGGCTTCCAGCCAACGGCGAGCCTTTTTAATGGTGTCACAATTTTTGATACCGTAAAGTGTAACCATAATGAATCCTTTTTCGATTTATGAGAATAAATACTCATTTAAGGGTGAAAACATTTTGCCTGCAAATGATTATCAGGAAATATAACATTATCGAAGTATTCAAATTAACAACTATTAAATAATATTAAACATTTTTAACGTAAACATTAAGAATATTCATCTTGTTATCTGTCTGTATTTTAACCAGAATTAAATCAGTATTAGATGCCGTATGAATATCTCGAAATGTTGCTGTGTATCACATACAAATCATCACCGCAGGACCATAGTATTTACATAAGATTTGTCCCCCGGAGGTAGTCATCGCAGCAATCGAGTAAATTAGCTTCACCACGGTATATTGTTTCCGTAGAATACCCATAATTATAAGAGAGGTTGTTATGATTGAACGTGAACTGGGGAACTGGAAAGACTTTATCGAAGTTATGCTTCGTAAGTAATTCCTGAGACAAAGTACAAACAGCAAGAACCCGCTGAGCAGGTTCTTAATCGGAAAGTTGAAAAAGGCGACACATTGGCATGTCGCCTTTTTTATTGCTTATTCCGGGCGCGGCTTCAGCGGGAAGCGGCGGCGCACCAGCACAAAGAACAGCGGCACGAAGTAAATAGCCAGAATAGTGGCCGAAATCATCCCGCCCATTACGCCAGTACCCACCGCATGCTGACCACCGGAACCGGCACCCGTGCTGGTTGCCATTGGCAATACGCCGAAGATAAATGCCAGCGAGGTCATCAGAATCGGGCGTAAACGCTGACGGCAGGCGTGGAGCGTCGCTTCAAACAGGTCGTGGCCTTTTTGGTTCATCTCGTTAGCAAACTCGACGATCAGGATGGCGTTTTTCGCCGATAAACCAATGACCGTTAACAGGCCCACCTGGAAGTAAACGTCGTTTTCCAGCCCGCGCATCCAGGTTGCCAGCAGCGCGCCGATTACCCCCAGCGGCACGACCAGCATTACCGAGAACGGCACCGACCAGCTTTCATACAACGCAGCCAGACACAGGAATACCACCAGCAAGGAAATGGCGTACAGCGCCGGAGCCTGCGCGCCGGAAAGCCGCTCCTGATACGACATCGCCGTCCACTCCAGACCAAAGCCGTTTGGCAGCTGCTTCACTAACGATTCCATAATATCCATCGCCGTACCGGTACTGACCCCCGGTGCGGCTTCCCCAATAATCTCAACCGCAGAATAACCGTTATAGCGTTCCAGACGCGGCGAGCCTGTTTCCCAGCGTGAGGTCGCGAAAGCAGAGAAGGGCACCATGCCGCCATCTTTATTTCGGACATACCAGAGATTGATGTCATCTGGCAGCATGCGATACGGCGCAGCTGCCTGCACATAGACTTTCTTCACGCGACCGCGATCCATAAAGTCATTCACATAGCTCGAACCCCAGGCGGTTTGCAGTGTGTCGTTAATATCGTCGATAGCAACGCCCAGCGCCTGAGCTTTACGCTGGTCGATATCAATCTGCAACTGCGGACTGTCGTCGAGGCCGTTATGGCGCACACGGGTTAGCTCCGGGTTTTCCGCCGCCAGCGCCAGCAACTGATTACGTGCTGCCATCAGCGCATCGTGACCCGCTCCAGCGTGGTCCTGCAACTCCATATCAAAACCTGCAGAACTACCAAGACCGCTAATTGCTGGCGGGCTGCTGGCGATAACGCGAGCTTCTTTAATTTGGTTAAACGCCTTCGTTGCACGCTCGATAATGGCAAACGAGGTGCCGGTCTTACTGTCGCGTTCGCTCCAGTCTTTCAGGCGGATAAACATTCGCGCCACGTTTTGCCCGTTACCCCCAGGGCCAGAACCAACGGTGGCAAACACCGACATGATGTTGTCTTTTTCATGGGTGAAGTAGTATTTCTCGATTTGCTCAACGACTTTCAGGGTCTGTTGTTGCGTTGAACCGCTGGGCAACTGTACCGAGGTAGTAAACATGCCACGGTCTTCCAGCGGTAAGAACGACGTCGGCAAACGCAGGAACAGGAACACCATGCCGCCAAGCAGCAGGACATAAATCACAATCCAGCGCAGGCTACGGTGGAGAATTTTCGCCACCCCTTTTTCGTAGCGTTCGGCGTTGCGGTTAAACATCTGGTTAAACCAGGCAAAAAAGCCTTTTTGCCCATGATGCTCACCTTTTTTCAGTGGCTTAAGTAGTGTGGCACACAGAGCCGGAGTGAGGATCATCGCTACCAGTACTGACAGCACCATCGCCGCAACAATGGTAATAGAGAACTGGCGATAGATGTCACCGGTGGTGCCGCCGAAGAAGGCCATTGGTACAAATACCGCCGAAAGAACCATCGCAATCCCGACCAGTGCCCCCTGGATCTGCCCCATCGATTTACGTGTGGCTTCGCGAGGAGTGAGTCCTTCCTCACTCATAATACGTTCGACGTTTTCCACCACCACGATGGCGTCATCCACCAGCAGACCGATCGCCAGCACCATCGCGAACATGGTTAAGGTGTTGACGCTGTAACCGAAGGCGTAAAGTACGGAGAAGGTTCCCATCAACACCACCGGCACGGCGATAGTGGGTATCAGCGTGGCGCGGAAGTTTTGCAGGAACAGATACATAACGAGGAAAACCAGAGCGATAGCTTCCAGCAGCGTTTTCACCACGTCTTCAATGGAGGCTTTAACAAACGAGGTGGTTTCATACGCCACCTTGTATTCCAGTCCATGCGGGAAATACTGCGCCAGCTCGTCGAGACGATTGAGCACCAGCTCCGCTGTCGCCATTTCGTTAGCGCCGGAGGCCAGTTTTACCCCCAGCCCGGAGGCTGGCTTACCATTGAAGCGGCTAAGATAATCGTATTTCTCCGCCCCCATTTCGACGGTGGCGACATCGCCCAGCCTTACCTCTGAGCCGTCCTGATTGACCCGCAAGGTGATATCGCGGAACTGTTCTGGTGTTTGCAGCAGTGACTGGGCGTTAATGGTGGCGTTGAGCGCCTGCTTATCGACGGAAGGTGTACCACCAAGTTGCCCAACCGCAATCTGCGCGTTCTGTGACTCAATGGCATCAGTGACATCTTTAGCCGTCATCTGGAAACTGTTGAGTTTCGCCGGGTCCAGCCAGATACGCATGGAATATTGCGAACCATAGGCATCGATATCCCCGACGCCATTCACGCGGCTTAACGGGTCCTGAATATTACTGGCAACATAATCAGCAATATCCTGTTTATCCATCGAACCATCGGTAGAGACGAAGGCAATGGTCAGAATGTTGGTATCGCCGGTTTTACGCACCGTCACGCCCTGATTTTGCACCGCCTGCGGTAACTTTCGCATGGCTGATTGCAGCTGGTTTTGTACTTGCTGCACGGCTTCGTCCGGATCGGTGCCTGCTTTAAAACTTAAAGTGACAGATGCCTGACCGGTGCCACTGCTCTGAGATGACATATACATGAGATTATCGAGGCCGGTCATATTTTGCTCGATAACCTGGGTCACGGTGTTTTCCAGCGTCTGGGCCGATGCGCCGGGATAGTTAGCGGTCACTCGCACATTCGGTGGCGCGAGATCGGGGTATTGTTCAACGGGCAATGAAAAAATCGCCAGGGTACCTGTCAGACACAACAGGATTGCCAGCACCCAGGCAAAAATGGGGCGATCAATAAAGAAATTCGCCATTAAAAGAGGACCTCGTGTTTCTGCGTATCGTTGTAGGCTTGACTTGCTTCACTGTAGCGGCAAGGTACGAGCCAATCGTGGAGAAAAAAAGGAGTTAATGTAAATTATCATGCCCTTTTATACTGAACCTTAAGTGCAAGTATTCTTTGGTCAGTAGGAGGCATTACATTAACTGACTTTCCTCACCCTCCGCAGAGCGAAAGCTAATACTCACTAACGTGCCGCCGCCGGAAGGTTGTGAAAAAGTCAGCGTCCCACCTAGCCGTTCCGCGCGTTCGCGCATGATATTCAGACCATAATGACCTTCGGGTTCTTTCGGTTCACCGATACCAATCCCGTTATCACGGATATAAACCGTGTGATTGCCGTCCGGCGCGGTGACGCAACTGACGGCGATTTCGCTGGCGTTGGCGTGCTTCATCGCATTCAGCACCGCTTCGCGAATAATTTGCAACAAATGCACCTGCATTTGCGCATCCAGTGCCAGGGTTGGCAGACGGCAGTCGAGGGTCAGTTTGGCGCTGGTTTGATTTTGTAACGTATCCAGCATTTCCCTCAATGCGGAGGGGAGATCCGCCTGCTGCAGCGTCAGGCGGAAAGTAGTCAACAGCTCGCGTAACTGCCGATAAGCATCATTCAACGCCTGGGAAAAATCGGCCATGATACTTTGTGCGGTGGCGTTATCTTCCGGTATCGAACGCTTCAGTAACGTCAACTGGATACGTAAGTAAGAAAGTACCTGAGCCAGCGAGTCGTGCAATTCGCGGGCGATGGTCGCACGTTCTTCCATCAACAATAATTGCTGAAAATGCTTCTGCGCCTGATTAAAGTACAAACCGCGTCCCAGCATCGACGAAACGCTGTTAAGCAGCGGTTCTGATGATGAAACGTGACTATTTTGCCAGTGCAGTTCGCCGTAAACCGTCTCTTGCATTGTCACCGGTAAAATCTGCATCGGCAATTCCGGGTTTGGTTGCCCTTCGCTAATCCGCCAGTTTTCACCGACATTTAACTCCAGATATTCAGCCGCTTCATTGTCGCGAACAATCTGCAAAATATGGCGGAAACAATGCACATCAATCTGGCTAGTGTTCAGCGCCTGCGAACACTGATACAACACCTCCAGACGACGCTTGGCCTCGTGGAGATCGCGGGTCTTTTCTTCTACTGACGCTTCCAGCGAACGGTACAATTTATGCAGCTCGCTCGACATCTGGTTAAAGGTTTTTGCAAGCAGACCAAGCTCATTCGGCAGGTTGGTATCCAGCGGCGGCGAGTCGAACTGCCCGTGTTCAATACGCTGACTGGCGGTAACCAGCTGATTCAGCGGGGCAACCACCTGATGGCGTATGCGGCGCAAAGTAAAAAAGACCAGCGTGAAAATACCGATGCCGCCAGCCAGGGAAATCGCCACCACCAGCAGCATTTTGCGTTCAGCGTAGTGCTGTAAAGCCAGTACGAACAGGTCTATCTGATTAACATAATTATTAATATTGGCCTGATACCACGGCAAATCGCCCTTGCTGAGCCGATTATTCATCTCCAGCCAGTTGGCATTCAGATGCGCATAGCGAGTTTTTACTGCTTCTGGCACATACCAGACGTTGAGGTTGGTTAATACCGGTGAATGCAGTGCCTGCTGAAATAACTGGCGATGTGCATTGAGTTGTGGACTGCCACTTTGCAAGTCGTAGCCCAGGCGGTAACTCTGCATACGCAGCGATCCGGCAATATTGATAGCCTCAGCGTCGCGCAAACTGCTCGCCAGAGTTAGCAGAGCGATACCCGTGGAAAGAATCGACAGCAGCACAATGTAAAAAAAGGCCCGGGCCAGACTGGCCGAGACGGGTCGTTTAACAATCACACGCGTCTTCTCCACAAAAAATCATTAATGTTCCAGTTCGCTGAAACGCAATTTAGTCAGTGATGGGATTATTTGATCTGCCACAGTTTATAGCGAAATAGTTACTTATTCTGGGCACATGAACATTGCCGATTCCCCTGTAAGTCGGGTAATAACAACACTCATATAAAGAATAAGGTTTTTACAACCAAAAAAGAAGGTCGTTATGAATCGTTTTATTATGGCCAACAGTCAGCAATGTCTGGGTTGTCATGCTTGTGAAATCGCCTGTGTCATGGCTCACAATGATGAGCAACATGTCCTGAGCCAACACCATTTTCATCCCCGAATTACGGTTATCAAACATCAACAGCAACGTAGTGCAGTGACCTGTCACCATTGTGAAGATGCGCCCTGCGCCCGTAGCTGCCCTAATGGCGCAATCAGCCACGTTGATGACAGCATTCAGGTCAATCAGCAAAAGTGTATTGGCTGTAAATCCTGCGTGGTGGCCTGTCCTTTTGGTACGATGCAAATCGTCCTGACACCCGTCGCGGCAGGAAAAGTAAAAGCCACGGCGCATAAATGCGACCTTTGTGCGGGGCGCGAAAACGGTCCTGCCTGTGTTGAGAATTGCCCGGCGGACGCGCTGCAACTGGTCACTGACGTCGCACTCTCCGGCATGGCGAAATCCCGCCGCTTGCGCACCGCGCGTCAGGAACATCAACCGTGGCATGCCAGTACCGCGGCGCAAGAAATGCCGGTAATGAGTAAAGTCGAACAAATGCAGGCAACGCCCGCGCGTGGCGAGCCGGATAAACTGGCGATTGAAGCGCGCAAAACCGGTTTTGATGAAATTTATCTGCCATTTCGCGCCGACCAGGCACAACGGGAAGCCTCGCGCTGCCTTAAGTGCGGCGAGCACAGCGTTTGTGAATGGACCTGCCCGCTGCATAACCATATACCGCAGTGGATTGAACTGGTGAAAGCCGGAAACATCGACGCCGCCGTCGAGCTTTCTCACCAGACCAACACCCTGCCGGAAATTACCGGACGCGTTTGTCCGCAAGACCGTTTGTGTGAAGGTGCCTGTACTATTCGCGATGAGCACGGCGCGGTAACTATCGGCAACATTGAACGCTACATTTCAGATCAGGCGTTGGCGAAAGGTTGGCGTCCTGACTTAAGCCATGTCACCAAAGTGGACAAGCGGGTGGCGATTATCGGTGCAGGTCCGGCAGGGCTGGCCTGTGCGGATGTTCTGACCCGCAATGGCGTGGGGGTGACGGTGTACGATCGCCATCCAGAAATCGGTGGCTTGCTCACTTTCGGCATTCCTTCTTTCAAACTGGATAAATCCCTGCTGGCACGCCGTCGGGAAATCTTCAGCGCGATGGGGATTCACTTCGAACTCAATTGTGAAGTGGGTAAAGATGTCTCTTTGGATTCGCTTTTGGAACAATACGACGCGGTCTTCGTTGGCGTAGGCACTTACCGTTCCATGAAAGCGGGTTTACCCAATGAAGATGCGCCGGGCGTTTATGACGCGCTGCCGTTCCTCATTGCCAACACTAAACAGGTGATGGGGCTCGAAGAGCTACCGGAAGAGCCGTTTATCAATACCGCCGGACTTAACGTCGTGGTACTGGGCGGCGGCGACACCGCGATGGACTGTGTGCGTACCGCACTGCGCCACGGCGCGAGTAACGTCACCTGCGCTTATCGTCGTGATGAAGCTAACATGCCAGGCTCGAAGAAAGAAGTGAAGAACGCCCGCGAAGAGGGGGCCAACTTCGAATTTAACGTCCAGCCGGTGGCGCTTGAGCTGAATGAACAAGGTCACGTCTGCGGGATTCGTTTCCTGCGCACGCGTCTTGGAGAGCCGGATGCCCAGGGGCGTCGGCGTCCAGTGCCGGTGGAAGGCAGTGAATTTGTCATGCCAGCCGACGCGGTGATTATGGCGTTTGGCTTCAATCCGCACGGGATGCCGTGGCTGGAGTCGCACGGTGTAACGGTAGACAAATGGGGCCGCATCATCGCGGATGCGGAAAGCCAGTACCGTTACCAGACCACCAATCCGAAAATCTTCGCTGGTGGTGACGCCGTGCGTGGTGCGGATCTGGTGGTTACCGCAATGGCAGAAGGACGTCATGCGGCACAGGGGATTATTGACTGGCTGGGGGTAAAATCAGTCAAATCTCACTGATAGCCTGCGCAGACAAACCCGACTTCACAGCGTAAGATAATTGTTCATTTCGCGCTGTGGAGTCGGTATGACGCAACAAATCACCCTCATTAAAGACAAAATTCTCTCCGATAACTATTTCACCCTGCACAACATTACTTACGATCTCACGCGCAAAGACGGCGAAGTTATCCGCCATAAACGTGAAGTGTACGATCGCGGCAATGGTGCGACGATCCTCCTGTACAACACGAAGAAAAAGACCGTGGTTCTGATTCGTCAGTTCCGTGTCGCTACCTGGGTTAATGGCAATGAAAGCGGGCAGCTGATTGAAAGCTGCGCCGGGCTGCTGGATAACGACGAACCGGAAGTGTGTATTCGCAAAGAAGCGATTGAAGAGACGGGCTATGAAGTGGGTGAAGTGCGCAAATTATTTGAACTGTATATGTCGCCAGGCGGTGTGACTGAGCTAATCCACTTTTTTATCGCCGAATACAGTGACAATCAGCGCGCTAACGCCGGTGGCGGTGTCGAAGATGAAGATATTGAAGTGCTCGAGCTGCCGTTCAGCCAGGCGCTGGAGATGATCAAAACCGGCGAGATACGTGACGGTAAGACGGTGTTATTGCTTAACTATTTGCAAACGTCACATTTAATGGACTGAAAAATAACAATAATATTTCGTTGTTTATTATTGGCTCAATCCGACAAATCCGATTGAGCCGCGCTACCTGCGCAACGAAGATACGACTTGTGCTGTTTGTTTGAACTTCTGGGGTCGTACCGTCCATGCGCTATCGCATTTTCCTTCTCTTTTTTTTCGCTTTGTTGCCGACGTCTTTGGTGTGGGCGGCACCAGCGCAACGGGCGTTTTCCGACTGGCAGGTCACCTGTAATAACCAAAATTTCTGCGTGGCGCGTAATACGGGCGATCATAATGGACTGGTGATGACCCTGAGCCGCAGCGCCGGGGCGCATACCGATGCCGTTTTACGTATTGAGCGCGGCGGATTGAAGTCGCCGGAGGCGTCAGAAGGGGAGATAGCGCCACGGCTGCTGTTAGATGGCGAGCCGTTGGCGTTAAGTGGTGACAAGTGGCGGATTTCACCATGGTTATTAGTAACCGATGATACGGCAACCATCACCGCGTTTTTGCAGATGATTCAGGAAGGGAAGGCAATCACCTTACGCGATGGCGATCAGACCATTTCTCTGAGTGGCTTAAAAGCAGCGTTGTTGTTTATTGATGCTCAGCAAAAGCGCGTTGGCAGTGAAACCGCGTGGATCAAGAAAGGGGACGAACCGCCGCTCAGCGTACCGCCCGCGCCTGCGCTGAAAGAGGTCGCGGTGGTTAACCCAACGCCGACGCCACTCTCACTCGAAGAACGCAACGATTTGCTGGATTATGGAAACTGGCGGATGAATGGTCTGCGCTGCTCGCTTGATCCATTGCGTCGTGAGGTGAATGTCACTGCGCTGACTGATGATAAAGCGCTGATGATGATTAGCTGTGAGGCAGGGGCCTATAACACCATTGATTTGGCATGGATTGTGTCGCGTAAAAAGCCACTAGCTTCGCGCCCGGTTCGGTTGCGTTTGCCGTTCAACAACGGTCAGGAGACGAATGAACTGGAACTGATGAACGCAACATTTGATGAGAAATCGCGTGAACTGGTGACCTTAGCGAAAGGGCGCGGATTAAGCGATTGTGGCATTCAGGCGCGCTGGCGCTTTGACGGTCAGCGTTTTCGCCTGGTGCGTTACGCCGCAGAACCCACCTGCGATAACTGGCATGGGCCAGACGCCTGGCCCACGTTGTGGATCACCCGTTAAACAAAATGGCGGGACATGTAGGCCGGATAAGACGCGTCAGCGTCGCATCCGGCAATCAGCATCCGGCAATCACCATCAGGCACCTTTCACTCCCAGCACCTTATGCGCTTTTGCCACAATATTCTCGGCGGTAAAGCCAAAGAACGGGGGTGATGCTGCCAACTTACTGATTTAGTGTATGATGGTGTTTTTGAGGTGCTC
>ENA-ORSK01002179-ORSK01002179.1-human-gut-metagenome-genome-assembly--contig:-NODE-2179-length-13524-cov-2.669240_pt1 | contig 13524 bp, 5 predicted proteins | sample MGYA00242192_ERZ509159 | MGnify/ENA primary metagenome ERZ509159 (study PRJEB26280, sample SAMEA2338663) | human gut metagenome | biome: human gut; feature: human-associated habitat; material: faeces...
TTCCCAGTTGGTACAACTTCTTCATATCTTGAGAACGGTTCTACTGCAAGTTTAAACCTCCCTATTGGAAGCTCCGTTCTTTATGCTGAGCTTGTATGGGGAGGTCTTTTTAGATCACAAACTCAAGATATTTCAAACTTAATCGACAATAATATAACTCTTAATGTATCTGGCAATGACATTACAATAACTAGATGCGACAACTGCACAGACATTCTTAATTCCTAGGTGTCAATATGCCTGGAGAAAATCCTGCCAACGGAATAAATGTTGGGTCACTCAATATCGGCGCAGTTAAAAATATAGAATTTAAAGTTTTAGTAAACTAAGGAGATAAATCATGATAATAACTAATCAATCTAATCTAACATTTGATTCTGTATTGCCACATTTTAAGGGCTACGACTTCAGGAGTCGAACAACTAATTCCTAGCAATGTTGTCCAGACCTCTATTCTCAGTACAATTATTGTTCCAAATCCTCCAAATGATAGGTTTGATCTGTATGATTTTAGCAATTTTAACAGATGTAACTCTAACACATTTTTTAGCACCCCTTTTAATGATTTTAGATTTACACCTATTTTTAATTCTTGCAGATCCCATTTTAGGTGTCGATAATAACCTAAAAAAAAGTAAAAAACTTTGCTTGAAAGAAAGCAAAGTTTTTTTGCTTATTATTGACATCTTAACAATTCTAGTATATAATAATACTTGTCAAATTAGGAGAATAAATGTTAAAAAATGCAAATTCATATTCCCTTTTAAATCGTAAACAAACAAAACAATTTAAGTCGGCACTAAAAGCTAAAAGACTTAAGATTTCAAAGGGTATTATCAAGAAAAGGAAAAGACATGTGATTGCAAAAACAGCACTTGTTTTAGCTGTTTGCGCCGGTGTCTATATTTTTTATAACATAATCTCCGCAACTATCAATAATGCAAATACTGGAACTGAAAATAATTTTGATAATGAGCAAATAATTGAAGATAACAATGATAATGACATAATTTGGGACGACGATGGAAACATTGTTGTTGATCCAATTGAAGACAGCGAAAAACAACTTCTACTTGACAACTTAAATGACAAACTCCTGGCAGATTTGCAAAATAGAGCGCCGCAGCAGATAGACCAAATTGATGAGATAATTTCTATATCTCAAATCCCCTACAATATGTGCGAAGATGACAATGAATATGATCAGTATATTTTATCAATACTTTTCAAGGCAAATGATACGATATATTCACTCAACTATTTAACAGGGGAGGCCTTTCAAACAACTCAAGAAAATGCACAAAATTATTTTGGCGATTTTATAGTCTTTTTAAATAATTGTTCGCTTGACCTATGTCAAAATATGGGCGAAGCAGAAAATGAATTTATTTCTAGTCTTGGAAATAACCAGATTTTTTATGTTATGCCTTACTATTATGGCTATGATCAAGCTAGCAATCTTACTTATTTTATCCCTGTATTTTTTAACGATAATGGAAATATCTATGCACAGGTTTACTACGCTCTTGCTGACGATATTGATGCCTATGGCCACGATCCATTACAGACTCTTACAAATCAGCTTAATGGCGGAGATGTGGTCTTTGAGATGACATCAAATATCAATGAAGATTTAAATAAAATCGTTGAAACTTACCAGCAATTTAAAGATGACTTACAAGAAGATAATGAAAATGAAATAGAATAATTGAAATATATCTATCAATTATTTTTCAAATAATTTTAGTTAAATAGGTAATTTTTTAAAAAAAAGAGTAGATTTTTCTACTCTTTTATTGTTTTTTCGCCTTTTTCTTCTTAATTATCATAATAATTGTAACCGCGAGTGCAGCAACAACTACAAGACCTATACCAATAAATGCACCATAATCTATCCATGTGTCATTGTCTGTGGTTATTATAAAATTCCCTAGGTTGCTAGTGGTTATTACAAGATTGCCCTCATCGTCCTTTTGTGAAGAAACAAGCTCTTTTTGCCCACTCTCATCTATCAAATATACATAGATATTATTGTTCTCTAAAACATAATCTGGCACATCTATTGTCAAAGTTACAGTCGCATTTAGCTGGGTAAATTTATCTTCGCCCTCAAGCCATATGTCATAGCTTAACAGCGATTTATGATTTTCAATCTTTATGTCATCATTGCTTATTTCATCGCTGCTAAATGAAAGTTTCAACCCATCATAGAGAATTGCTTGCTGTTTTGATTCGATTTTTACTCCATCACTTTCAAGCTCGGCATTTGTTATATCTGCGGTCAAAACCTCTGGTAATATTAAATGATAATTTGAAGCTTTAGTTCCAAATAGGCTGATATTACTCAGGTATACATTGATATCATTTCCTATCTCGCTGCTTTCAAATCTTGCACAGTTTTCTCTGTCATAGAGCAGCACAACATCGCTATCGATTAGCCCAGTTACATATGGATTTCGCAAAGTTGCCACAGTTGTACCATCATAAACCTTATCGTAGATACTTGCAACTAGATAAACATTTTTTGGAGTAATTGTCAAATATGCTTCATTAATGGTTATGTTGTAATTTGAATTGTAAATATTACTTTCAAGCTTATAATTTCCAACATCTTCGCCGCTCACTCGCGTAATTTCGCCGTGAAGTGTATCCCCATTGATAAGTTTTCCACTTTCAATTGAATAGGTAAAAATTGGATCAATTTGGCCATATTCTTTTTCATAGTTGTCTACCTTTAAAACAATGTCAAGAGGCTTGATAGTAAAGGTTCCGTTAATAAATGTTACAGAATAATTTTTGCCAAGAGTTAAGCTGCTTCGAATAGCATAACTGCCAACATTATTTCCAGGTATTCTATAAACTGAGCCGCTTATCTTATCCTCTCCTATCAGATTGCCCGAAGTTATTTGATAAGTCAAGGTTGGCTCGGCGTCGCCATAGGTAATTTCTATATCATCCGCTTTGATTGTAATAGGACGGGCTACTATCTCAAAATAATAGCTGCCAAATATTATTTCATAGTTTGAATTGCTTAGCGAGCAAACTATGTCATAGCTTCCTACATTTTCGCTTGAGCTTTGGCTTCTATCTCTATAAAGCTCCCCTTCAAGCTCATCTCCTTCGACAAGTGAGCCAATGATTTGATATGTTATCACAGGTTCCTCATCTCCATAAGTTTTGCTAAGAAGCGAAGGCACTATTTCAATTGTTCTCTTTAAAATCTCAAAGGTGTTGGTTATTAAAGTAATGTTATAGTTTTCATTTATCGCCAAGCTGCCTAGTATGATGTTATACTTCCCAACACTTTCTCCCTCGTCGCGTGCTAAAGCGCCAACAAAGTCGTCATCAAATTTTAATTGACCGCTCGTTAATTCGTAGCCAATCACAGGATCTTTATCACCATAAGATTTCGTTGTATATTTCGCGCTTATAGTAAGAGGCTGCGCTATTATTTCAAGCTGATCGCTTTTAAAGGTTACATTATAATTGTCGCCTAAAGAGAAAGAACCCTGGCTTATTGTATATAAGCCGACATTTTCTCCCTCTTCTCTTTCCATTTGACCTTGAGATATATTTGTAATAATATCGTTGTTTTTAAGTACGCCTTCAGTGACTACCACTGTAAAACTTGGATCTTCATCGCCATATATTTTGACTTTTCTCTCTGCTTTAACAGTAATATCACTAGGAACTATTTCAAGATAATTTGAGATAAATGTAATTGAATATCTTGGGTCTATGCTAGAGGAAAGTACCAGTTTGTATTCTCCAACATTTTCTCCATATTCTCTTCTAATATCAAGTATTAAGCTCTCGCCTTCCACTTCGTTTTCAACAGAATATGTATAGTTTGGATCTTCGTCGCCGTATATTTTAACTGCTTTATCACAAGTTACGATTACTGGTCGTTTATTAATAATGAAAACACGATCTTGCTCAAATGAGAATGTATAATTTTTACTTGATGAAACATTGTCAATAATGAAATTATAAATACCAACATTTTCTCCTTCCTCTCTAGAAAGAGTACCATCTAATATTTCTTCTGCCTTGTCATCAAAACAAAGCTGTCCCTCATATGCCAAAGTGATAGTGAAATCAGGATCTTCATCACCAAAGACTTTTTCATAATCTTCTGTTGTAATGACAACATTCTTTGGATTGATTGTAAAGATACATGTAGATCTTAGTGAAATATTATAATTTGGATTGTTTTCGTTGTTTAATGTATCAAGATAATATGTATATCCTCCTACATCCTCACCCTCGTTGCGCTTAACATCTCCTGCCAAAGAATCGCCTTCGACAAGATTTATTGCATAATAACTTAGCTCTGGATCTTCTTCGCCATATGTTTTTGATGCATCGTTAACGACTATTTGCACATTTCTTCTCTCAATAGTAATCGTACTATTCAAAGCATTATATTTAAAGTTATAATTCATGGCTTTTTCGCCGTCTATTGAAATTATTTCATATTCAACATCTTGCACGCCGCTATCTGGTTTCTCAGCTGAAACATTGAGCGATAAGACGAATTCATCGTCAAGCACAGTATTGTCGTAGCTTACTATATAATCTACATCACAAGTTCCATCGTATATCTTATTTTTGAAAGTTATATTTGCCGTTGCATCTCGTTTTAAAATAGAGAAGGAATTACTTTGTAAATTTATGTTGTAATTTGAATTGTTAAGCGAACCTATCGTTATCTCATATTCTCCAAAATCTTCGCCATCTTCTCGAGCAAGGCTCCCACTTAGCTTATCTTCTCCTACAAGTCCTTCCACTGTAAATGTGAGCTCTGGATCAGAGTCGCCATATGTTTTACTTGCTGCGTTTGCATAGACCGTGATATCTTTTGGCGTGATATTACACTTTGCAGATATGAAATTGACGGTATAATTTGCATTTCCTTGTGATGAGAGTCTGATATCATGTTCGCCTACGCCTTGTTCGTCTACATAGAAATCAACATTTATGCTATCTCCGTCGAGCAATCCTTCTACGCTGTAAGTGAAATTAATTTTATCTCCATAAACAGCGCTCACTTGATCTGCAATTACATTGATAGTCTTAGGAAGAATATTTCCTTTTAAATTTAATTCTGTTTGAGATAAGATGTAATTGTCTTTATCTTTGCCGCTAAGCACAATACTGTTTGTATCAATTACTACCTCTATATCATTTCCGACATTGGCAGATACGAAATTACCAGATAGACTTACAGATACATCTTCGCCATTTACGACATTAGATAGATCCGCAACAATGGTTGCATTTACCGTCTTATCATAAATCTTATCCTCAACATAGACATTATTTAGCGAAATAGTTCGCTTTGTAATGCTAAATTTAGCACCATTTTGAGCAATAGTGAAAGTATAGTTAGGGTTAGATGAGGAAAGTGTACCAAGGTTGTAATCATACTCGCCTATTTTCTCCCCGCTTTCTCTGCCAAGGCTTCCAAGCAGCACATCTCCTGATACTACATTTTTAGCTTCATATGTTAATACTGGATCACTATCGCCATATTGCTTTGTGGTTACATTTGGATAAATTTCCACTTCTCTTTGATAAATTGTTCCAAAGCTCGAAGGAACAATTTGCGAAGAGAGTCTGTAAATATCACTATCCTCGCCTGTCAAAGTGACATTGCTCACATAACTTACCTCTATTGCCTTATTTGTTCCGGCATTTGCATTGGCATATTTAACCTCAATCCCTTCCAAAGAGAGCTGATGATTGTTTTCAACACCATTAAAATTATATATAATATCCTCGCTGTTTATATTGGTTGTGCCATCATAAACGCGGCCAAGAACTTCTATGCTTGCAATGCTGATTGTCTTTGTGAATTTTGCATATATCACATCGCCGGCTGTGACAATATAGCGAGTAAGTTTTGTCTTTGTTGTTTCAAGCTCGCCATTAATATACCATCCGTCAAATGTAAATCCTTCATTTGTTTTTTGAACGGTAAGCGAGATTGCTTGACCGTTGTCATATTGTCCCTCGCCTATAATAGTTGCAGGATTTTCAAAGTCTGTCAAGATTTCTACATTGACTTTATTTGCGTTGACTGTAAAAGTAACTATTCGGTCTGAATAGATAACCTCGCTGCTAATTGAACTTTTATAGCAATAGGCTCTAAGCTGAATTACAGTACCATCTGGTATTGAACTATTTAAAACTAGATTATCCCCAGCCACATCAGCATATTCGCCACCAGATAAAAATTGATATTTGATTTGATGGTTAACTTTTGAATAAGATATAAAATTCCCCATCACATTATTTACATTTGTAATCTCGTTGTAAGCATTAATTTTAATAGTCTGACCAGGAGTTACCTCTTGATCTTCATTTTCAAGATAGACTTCATCTATTATTGTATAAAGCCTTATCGTTGGCATTTCCATGATGAAGGAGCTTCGCTCACTTGAAACGCCGCTTCCAACAGTTTGGAAAGAAAAACGAATTCTTGAGCTATCTGTTAGCTGTAGCAATTCTGTTGTTATCGTTGAAGTCTCATTTGCTCCATTACTGCTTTGTGCAGTGACGCTCTTTTCGCCCTGAGAAAGCGTTATGATTATATTAGATTGATCATTAGCATAATTTGAAGTGATTGTTGCGCTTGCTTCGGCATAAACAACTCCCTTTTTAATTAATTCGTTTACATCGGTAGTCGTTGCAAGTTCGCTCCAGCCAGAATAAATTCCGGCACTTTTAGAAGAAGGAACAATAGAATAATGAGTCTGCCCGGTGTTCTCTACCTCTGTGTTTTGCAATGTGCTTTCGCCATTATCGTTTACAAAATAGTGCTGTGGTCTGTTGCCTACAAGACCTGTTATTACAAATCTATTTCCGCTTAACCCTTCTATGAGCGCATCTGCATTGTTAAATGAAAAATTGGCTGCGCAGAAAAGAATGATAGCCGATGCTAACATTATCGCAAACATAATTAACACAAATTTCAATTTGCTTATAGCTTTCATCCTTTTCTCCGTTTTCTAATTAAATAGACTTGGTTGTCTTAAAAGCGCGAGTACATATTGATTTCCCTCATATGTGTCTCTTGGTCTTATGAATGGCGATGATGAGGCAAGTGTGAGCACAGGGATCGAGAACTGTGCATTTGCAATACCAGCCGTAATCGTACCTTGAATGGTCAATGAAGTATAATTGCAATTGCCATTGAGTCCGCTTCTATTTATAATACCATTACCTGATTTAAATGATAAGCCAACAATGCTTATATCAAAGTTTAAAACACTAAAGTTGTAATAATCTGTGCCGTTATATGTGTATTTGTAATCAGGATATTTCTTGACAACCTCTTTGAATTGTCGAACCAATTCGTCAAGTACACCCGATAATCCTGCACCTGAAAGAACTTGTTCAAGGTTGCTCTTCATGCCCTGTTCTATTTCATCAGCAGTATGCCACATATAGAAATAGACATCTCCAATTAAAGTGAGTTCACTTTGTCGTTGACCAACATCGCTAGAAGAATCAATATTAAACATAATTCCACATAACAGTGTGTTTGCAAAAGCACTATCTTCAACAGTAAGTTTTGGCACAACTGTGTCGTTAGTAAGTCTAGTCAACTTAACACACGCAAGCAGCGCATTTCTCATAATGCATCCTTTGATTATAGCACTTGAGCTAAAAATATTAACGCATGTATCGGCATTCTCAACAATACTGTTATAAATAAGTACATCGGTCGCATGGCCATATATAGCAAGTACAATTCCTTGACCATCAAGATCTTTTAGAGAAGAATTTGTCGATAAGGTATTTCCTCTCAAAGTGACATTGTCAATAATGACATTGCTGCGATTAACAACCATTCGATCATAACTTTCAATATTAGAAAGATCAAGCAGATGTCCGTTGCCGTAGATATTATAATCTAAGTAAATGGTCGATTTATTGATAGATTTGTCACAAATAATGTCATTTTGTAGAACAATACCTGAGTAATTGTCAGTTAGCCCTTTATTCTTTACTGTTTGAATGGAGTCGGCTGCCATATACTCAGAATATGAGTAAACATTGACACCATCAACGAAAGTGAAGTCATAATAGTCACTTGTAACGGCAGCTCCTGCATATGGTGCTATCTGTTTAACTGTAATTCGCACCTTGCCACTGCTATGCACGGTTATAACTCCGTTTTGGTCAACTGTTGCTATATCTTCATCGCTTGTAGACCATTCAAGTAAATTTGAATATTCATTGCTAGGCTTAAGCGAATAATTCATTTGATATGTTGAAATCTCTTTATTTGATGAATCTAAGAAAGTTGTACCAAAAACACGGTATTGACCAAGACCTGCCGCATCGTCAACTTTATCTAGTTCAAGCTGTATGTCTGTAATTTTGGTGTAGAAAGTAAATGTTTTTGTTGCAACTATACTAGTTCCAACAACTTTCGCGCTTACTGTAACCTCACCGCCCTTTTTACCAATTAATCTCCAGCCATCTCCTCTTACAATAAGATCGGCAATAGTTGAATCTGATACAGTGACCTCAAGCTCATATGTGTCAGCATCTATAGGATTTGGAGTAATGGTTAAATCAACATATTCACCTGTGTACATCTCAACTTTTGTTTCGTTAAAGGATATGCTTTGAATTTCTTTAGTATAGGTAATATTTATACTAGTCTTAATTTCTGGGTTATCTTTTACTGTGATTGTTATTGTCACAGTACCATAGCTATAGAATTCTATTTCTCCGCTGGCGCTTACATTTGCCAGTTGCGGATCGCTGCTAGAATATTGCAGCTCAGTTTGATTTGTATCACTTGGCTTTGCCAAGGCGTTGATGGTATAACTTGGCGACGAAACAACTATTTTACTGCCGCCATCCACATCTATATATTCTGCATCCTTCGTCACAACAATTGTAAATTGCCCAACGATAACTGTATTTATAACAATATCAAAAGTTACGCTTCCGCCATTTTGAGCAATAAATTTATTGTCTTCAAATTTTCCTATGGCTTTAGCTTGGTCATTTCGATTTTCAGTGACATTTTGATATGAGAATACCAAATTATAGCAGTCACTTGGCATATAAGAATTTGCAATAAATTCAAATTCTTCTCCTGCTTTTAAATAAAGAGTGTTATTTGTCATCTGCGTTCTATCAATATCAGCAGAAACAAGGTCGCCTGCAGTATAATAGAAAGTTATAGATATAGATTTCTCGCCCTTTGATGAGTCATCACTGATAAATTTTATAATTACCCTACCCTTCTGTTTGAATATGATCTTTCCATTTTCAATTTCAGCTATGTTTGGATCTGATATCTCATAGTGGAAACTTGTCACAGTTGAATCAAGTGGGTAGCTAATCTCATTAAAAGATATTTCATTAAGACTTGTGATATATGAATTTTGATTTTGATACTGGTCGAGCGGTTGATTAAATGTCACATCTACCCCTGTTACAGCAGAAATAATAGTTAAATGACAGTCGGCATAGATCTTGTTACCATAATAATCATAGGTGTAAACTCGGACAACAACTTCCCCGCCATAAAGACCTATAACATTGCCATCCTCATCTATCTGTGCGACTTTTTCATCGCTTCCATCATTTGCTATTGAACTTACGATTTCATAATAAAAATCGGTAAATTTCGCATCACTTGGAAGATAGCTTAAGACATATATATTGAAAGTATCGCCTTTATTAATTGATTTTTCGGTGGTATTCAATTGCAAAGAGTCAATGTAGCCAAAAGTTGATGTTATAGTGACCTCTTTAGTAACTCCTCCGCCGTCGGTTGAGGAAATGATAAGTTTGACTGTTCCTGGCTTGGAGAATATCACAGTATTGCCTTCAACATAGGCGATCTCTGTGTCTTCAAGCTGGTAACTTAATGTTCTATTTGTTGCACTGCTTGGAAGTGCTACAGCATTGACAGTCACTTCGCTATCAATAGTCAAAATATTATCTTGACCCACTTCAATGCTTGTCACTGCTTTTATAACATTGATTGTGATATCTTTTGTGATTCCATTTGATAGCTCAACTAAAATTCTGCTTATTCCTCCGTTTAGAGCAGTAATTTTATTTCCAACAATTTCAATTACTTGAACGCCAGCGGTATGAGTCAGCTCTCTAATTAAAATCACATCATTTACAACATCTTTAGGAATCCAAGATGTAACTTCTATTGTAAGGCTGTCGCCTATGTTTAAATAAACTGGAGAGCTTACATTTATCTCGGCTGAAATTGCATTTCCGCCAGTGTATCGTATTCTGAAACTTTTGCTAAAGCCGCCATCGTCACGACTTGTAACTGAAAGAACTACATATCCTTCTTTTATGAAATAAAGTTTTCCATCATTTATATAACCAATAGATTCGCTGATTCCTTGTGAAGAATATGATTGTGTAATCTGGTAGTCAACTTGGGTTATGCTAGCATTTGAAGGATATACTTCTACTTGAAGATCTAGCACTTCTCTAGCTGTCACATATTCATCATTGTAGAAATCAATATCACTGGCAAATTCTATATCTTCAACATATTGTAAAATTTGCAATATATGATTATATCTTGCAATAATTTGGCCATCTTTAATGAGCTGAAGCTCGATTTCCGCGCTTCCAAGTGATAAAACTTTCACCATGTCGTTTTGTTTAACGATGACTTGCGATTGTCCATCAAGTGGATTTTGCTTGAGAATTTCGATATTATAACTATCATATTCAACTGTAATTTCGCTCATGTCAAAATATGCAAGGTCATCTATAACAAGGTTGGTTCCTTCATCATTGATTGAAAGTAAAATTGCCTCTTTTTCAATCTTTTCAATAGTAAACTGAGTGAAGATTTGATCATCTACAGCGCTTGTTACAGTTACAACTACTATTCCATTTTGACTGAAAACAAGTTTTGTTCCTTCAACTGTTGCAATATCCTCATTGTCAACCTTTACAATAACATCTTTATTTGTAGTGTCTAGAGGAAGTACTGTAATATCAAGATCCACTTCACTGTCTGTAACTTTAATATTGCTTTGCGAAACTGAAATAGATTGTGGCAGTCTTGTTACAGTTATTTGGAAAGTAAGAGAAATGCTTGAGCCTACATAGACGATTAAAGTTGCAGTTCCGCCATTGACTGCAGTGAGAATATTTCCATTTAACTGAAGCACCTCTCCAGTGGCAGCTAAAGTAATTTGATTTGCAACTTGCATAGAAATGTTTTTATTGCTTGTATTGTTTGGAAATACAGATTTTAACACGACCTCATAATTATCGCCAACAGTCATATCGGTCGGCAAGTCGATTATTTCATCGCCATCTAGAACGCCAATTTCTGCAGAAATAGGATAAGAGCCGGTATACTGGATTGATACTTGACTAGTCTGATCGCCACAAGTAGCATAAAGAATTATCTCCCCAGCTTGGTTGAATATCAAAGTATTATTGGAAATAACGCCGATATTTCTATCGCTTACTGACCAAGTGATGTCCTTATATGATGCATCCTCTGGAAGAACATATCCATTTAAGGTAACGGTGTTTTGTGCAGTAACATATTGACCATCCAGCATTTCTAGGTCAAGGTCAATTACCACGCTGCTAGGCTGTCTTGTAACAGTGACATTGCAATAACTCTCTCTAACTGTTCCATCATATAAAGTTAAAGAAACCTTAACTAAGCACTCTCCGCCACCAACAGCAAGCAAACTTCCGTCACTCTGAATTTGCAACACCTCGCCACTTCCGCTAGTCGATACGATTTGAACCTTCACATTTGTGATAGTGGCATTGATAGGCTCAATTTTATAATTTAACGATGCTGACTGTCCATATTCTAGAGTTAAATTTTCATCCAAAAGCTCAAAGCTGCTCGCCATGCCGGCTGTATAGAGAACTTTGACTCTTTTGTACACATCGCTGTAATCTTCATTTGCATAGATTAATATGCTAACTTCTCTTGGCTCTTGAGTTAAGAAGGTCACCAGTCCGTTGCTATCAACGGTTGCGATATTTGGGTTCTCGCTATGGTAGAAATAGCTGGTATTTGTAGAGTCTTGAGGATAAGAGCTAGGATTTAAAATAACGGTGTTTTCTGCTGTAATTACATCATCAATTAAAATGCTTGTTGCAGGAGAAGTAATATAAACATAAATTTGTTTCACGATACTGCTGCCAGGCGCTTTTTCTATGGAAACATTTATAATTGTGTTTCCTCCTCTTACTGCATGAATGTAACCACTCTCATCCACATATGCAATACTATCATTTTCGCTTTTTATAGTTACATTTGTATTATATATTTCATTTGGAATAACAGTATAGTCAACGCCTTCGCTTTGCCCTACTTCAAGTTCAATCGTCGTCGTTGCCAAATTCAATTCATATGCATAGCCATCTGTCGATGTGACTTTTACTGACTGAGAAAATTCTCCGCTGACAGCCATAATAGTCACATTTACTGTGCCGGCTTTCTTAAAACTGACAAGACCGTATTGATCTACACTCGCGATTGACGGGTCATCAACCTCAAATTTAACATTTTTATTAGTCGCATTTTGTGGATAAATATTATAGGCAATTTGATAATACATTCTTGATATAACCGCCTCTTTCTCACTGACTGTTATACCGCTTACTGGAATAGTAATGGCAATATTAACAAAGTCTACAAATCCTCCGTCTTCACTTTCTGCAGTTATTGTGACATTGCCGCTAGCAAGAGCATAGACAAGGCCGTTTGAATCCACTTTTGCTTTGCTCTCATCACTTGATGAGAAAATTATGTTTTTATTTAATGCCTCGCTTGGCAAAATCGTTGCATTAAGCTGCATCGTTTGCCCTACATTCATCTCATTTGATGGAGCAGTAAGTATAACTTGATGAACTTCTGTGTCAGTCACATAGAAATAGCAAGTTGCACGCTTATTGCCATCGGCAGTTGTTGCACTGATGTAACCATTTCCAAATCCAACAAAAGAGATATTGCCATTTTCATCAACTACAGCCACATCTTCATTGTCACTTGACCAAATTATATCTTTATTTGTGGCGTTTTGAGGATAGATGGTAGCTTTCAAACTTGATCTTTCGTCAACATTGGCAACGATAGAGGTCTTGTCAAGTTCAATACGCTCAACTGCTATATAGACATCGCCTACAACAACGTTGACAGTAAAATTGACAATCAAAACAATCAAAAGTGGAATTGCAACCATTAAAAATATTAAAAGTTTTTTCATTATGCCTCTATCCTCTTATATCTTGATTCAAGTTTTATAAATAACCTACAAATTTCATAAATTGCAAAAGGTATTGCAAAGCCAAAGAGTGCCAAATACATTGATGGAATTGACACGAAATAGGATAACGCTATCGATAAAATTCCCATGACAACAGCAATAATAAAGCCTATACTGATGCTTGAGTTGATATTCTTGGTACTTGTAGTGACCTCATTACCCTCTAAATATATAAATTGAGGTTTCTTAATGTCCATGAAAATAGCTG
>ENA-ORSK01002182-ORSK01002182.1-human-gut-metagenome-genome-assembly--contig:-NODE-2182-length-13512-cov-2.158876_pt1 | contig 13512 bp, 7 predicted proteins | sample MGYA00242192_ERZ509159 | MGnify/ENA primary metagenome ERZ509159 (study PRJEB26280, sample SAMEA2338663) | human gut metagenome | biome: human gut; feature: human-associated habitat; material: faeces...
CCATCATCTGTTTTGTGTAACCGGTTGTTGACCCAATTTTTATTCCTTTTTGGCGCAGTATATCAATTACCTCTATTACATTAGATATAGGTCCGGTATATTCTTTTAATGTAGCAAACAATAATCTTTGGAATTCATTGTATCTGCTTTCAACATCTTGCTCGTTATAATCTCTTCCATACTTCTTTCGGAATTCATTATTAATTCTTTCCATTTGAAATAATGCACGGATATGGTCTATTTTAGTTAGCCCCATAGGTTTGCGGGCTTCAGCTGTTGTTACATTGATACCTATCATTCTAAAACTCTCGATAAATGCTGAAACAGGTGCAAAACATCCGTAATCGATTGCAGTTCCAGCCCAATCCATAATGACACATTCTATTTTTCTCATATAGCACTCCTTGTTAAGTAAATATTAGATGATATATTTTCTTTTTTTATTTCTTCTTTTAATTTCTTTGTTTTAATATCATTATTGTTCTGATCTGTAGATTTCTTTTTCAGCTTTTCATAAATTATATATATCATTGAACCAATAAAGAAAACGCAGCATACAGAACCGATATAAATACTCATCAGATTATAAAATTCAGCCCAATCAATATGTGATGCATAGAATTCCTTGAACAATAGAAGTCCGAGTGTTCCCATGTAGCCAACAAAGTCTATTGTTATTATGAAGAACCCCACGTTACCCTTTATTTTAAAACATGCAATAAACCGTTCAAAAAATATAGTTTGGAAGCTCAGATATGCAATATCAAGGCATAAACTCTGGAGGAATAGCCATATTGTTGTAGGTAACCCATACATTTCGGAATTGGCACCAAGTAAGGCTATTGTACCCATTCCCATAGTTGAGAGTATTAATAAAATACATAATACTTTTAAGTGATTATATGTAGTGGCAAGTAGTGCAAATACTGCGAGCATTACAAATGTTGCCACACTGTCTATTTGTGCAAAAGCCCATGATGATATGGTTGATACGTCTACAATACACACAATGAAATCTTCCTTTATGTCTCTTTGTACTGTAAGCAAAAGATTTGCAGCGAAAAGCATAAGTAAAAGAGGCATATACTTATAAAACAACTGCATACGCTGCTGTCCGTTTAAAGTGACTCTTACAGAACGCAATGCAATATCTCTTTCATTTGGTGGTGGAAACTTTGTCATCATCCAACCGGTAAAGCACAGTAAAGGCAATGCTATTCCACCTATTAAAGCCGGCATCCAGAACTCACTTACGTGCAAGGAATTTAAGGCATACAGGCCTAATGATTTTGCTAATCCTGAGCTTAAAGCCATGCTTACTCCCATTATACTTGCTAAGATATCAGTAGTTCGTCTTCCTTCAAGAAAACTGAAGATTACTCCCCACATACATCCCAATGAAAGGCCATTGAAAAATAAAGCAAAAATATTATAGGGACATGGAAGCAGCCCGAATGTTAATAGAGATATTTCTGATAATACGGCATATCCTATAATGAAACGTAGTCTGCCTTCAGGCTTTAGTTCGGAAATATATTTAATTCCCAAAAGTTTTGCCAAAACATACCCTAACAGTTGTATAATACTTACCGCTATCTTATAGTCCATTCCTATAAATTGAAGTCCTTCAAACTCTGCAGCAGTAAACGGTTTTCTCAGCGCGTATACAAGTGAGTAGGAGAGCAGAGCTGTACCACCGGCCCAAAGCACGAACAGCCAGTCAGGCATTGTCTTGCTACAATTTTCAGTTAGGTTGTTATTTAAGTCTTTTATCGTTTTCATTCTATCGTTTTATTGATTTCGATGCAAAAGTAATGGCTGTCGGTAACTGAAAAAATGAATAAAAAATGAATAATAACCTTGAAATAATTCAGTAATATTAATGAAGTCTAAGCTTAACAGTTTTGATACTGTTTATAAATACAGATGTAATAACAATGTAATATATATGATTAAATCCATACATACAGACTTATGATATTTTATCGGAAAAAAATATGCTTTATTGTTGCTGTGAAATGTAAATGGCTGGTCTATAGATTGTTACTGTTGTGACTAACTATAATGGTATAAAAAACTGTATATATTTCCGATGTATTAAATGAAAATAATGTATCTTTGAGATATTATTATAAATATTCTGTTATATTCTTACGATTAAACCACAAAATGGATGAGTTGAAGCTAATATATGAACGGATTGCATATCTGAGGACAAAAGGTATAAAGATGAAAGATATAGCCGAACATTCAAAGATGACCCCGAGTGTATTGTCGGCATTATATTCTACAGTTCTTCCTGCATATATGAAAAACATAGAGAAAGGAATGGACGCAGATTCAGCCCTTGATAATGCTTTGATATGGGTAAATAACATATCAAAGAAAAAACTTTTATGCAGTATCCCAAGCCTTAAGGAAGGAGTCCTGAATTTTGATATAACTGTAAAAAGTAAAGAAACTTCATCCACCAATCATTTTATAGAGGAACTGAACTATAACTCAATAGATACATTAGATAAAATAGGGAAATTTGCCGGAGTTTATATGAGCTACAGCCTGTCTTCAAGCAGTAAAGCTTTAAAGATAGAACCGTACTTAGTTGCTCCATCTGCTGATGGATGTTATGTAGAAGTGGCACATATAAATGCATACGGTAAAATACATCGTGGTATAGCATTCATGAACGGACTTGATCATCTTTATTTAATGTTCAATGAAAGAGAAAAACCAAGAATGGCTTTATTTAATATTTGTCTGAAACTTCCAATGTTTGATAATCCCAAATATCTGAAAGGCGTCTATACTTGTTTGGATTATAATTACAATCCGATAGCAAGAAGAATATTGTTTGTCAAGATGTCAGACAGCATATTATTTACCGACTTTATGGAATATAAAGGATGTGTAAAGTCTGAAGATAGTCTTGATGAAAAAGAAAAAATCTATTTTCATTATACTTGTCAGGCAGAAGATGCCATACGTATGTGCGTAATTCCTGCTCCGCAGATGAATGAGGAAGATCTTGTTCTGGAAAAAAGAATTCTGACAATATAATTCCCGATATGTATTCAATTTGATACATATAATTATATCTGTATTTGCATTTTATGCATTAATGTCTTTACTTTGCAACAATAATCACTAAAAAATATTATGAAATATGAGAATCACAAATCTTAAATCTCGAATTTTACTGTTAGTAGTTTGTCTATTGAACACGCTATGTATCTTCTCACAGAATCAGAAACCTTTTGTTATTCCAGAATTGAAGGAATGGAAGGGAAAACAAGGAGAATTTGTTCCCGGTCCGGATACTAAAATTGTGTGCGATAAAGAAGATCCGGAACTTGTACGTATAGCCAATATCCTTTCGGCTGATTACAAGGAAATGTTCGGTGTGGATATACCTGTAGCATACGATAAAGCCAAGAAAGGCGACTTTGTAATGAAACTGAAAAGTAAATCCGACCTTGGAAAAGAAGGTTATATCATTGATATAGCCGATAAGGTAACCGTAACAGCCTCACATTATGCCGGAGTTTACTGGAGTACAAGAACACTTTTGCAGATTGCCGAGCAATCCGATTCACATTCGCTTCCTAAAGGATATATCAAAGATTTTCCGGATTATGATATAAGAGGATTCATGATGGACTGCGGCAGAAAGTTCATTCCTATGGATTATCTTAAGGACTTTATGAAAGCAATGTCGTATTATAAGATGAATACATTCCAGATTCATCTTAATGACAATGGCTTCAAGCAATTCTTCGGACACGATTGGGATAAGACATACGCGGCTTTCCGTCTGGAGTGCGATACTTACCCGGGACTGACTTCACGCGACGGATATTATACCAAACAGGAATTCATCGATTTCCAGAAAGAGTCGGCTTCACTGTTTGTTGAGATAATTCCTGAAATAGATGCTCCTGCTCATACTTTGGCGTTCAGTCATTATAATAAGGCCCTTGGAAGCAAAGAATACGGAATGGATCACCTTGATTTGTTTAATCCTGATACTTATAAGTTTATGGATGGACTCTTCAAGGAATATCTTGAAGGAGAAAATCCAGTGTTTGTAGGTCCTAAAGTACATATCGGAACAGATGAATATTCCAATAAGGACCAGAAAGTAGTAGAAAAATTCCGCGAGTTTAGTGACCGATATATAAAATACGTTGAAAGCTTTGGCAAACAGGCTTGTGTATGGGGTGCCCTTACTCATGCAAAAGGAGAAACACCCGTTAAATCGGATAATGTAATTATGAGTGCCTGGTATAACGGATATGCCGAACCTAAAGATATGGTTAAGCAGGGATATAAACTTATAAGTATTCCCGACGGACTTCTTTATATAGTACCTGCTGCCGGATACTACTACGATTATCTGAATACAAAATATCTTTATGAAAACTGGACTCCTGCTCATGTAGGCAAGGCTGTTTTTGAAGAAAGAGATCCTGCAATACTTGGAGGTATGTATGCTGTCTGGAACGACCATGTGGGTAATGGCATTTCAGTGAAAGATATTCATCACCGTTCATTCCCGGCCTTGCAGACATTGAGTGTGAAAATGTGGACAGGAAAGAATGTCTCTGTTCCTTTTGAGGATTTTGATGCAAAGCGCATGTCACTTAGTGAAGCTCCCGGAGTAAACCAGCTTGGTAGAATTGGCAAGAATACAGGTCTTGTATATCAGCTTAATGATGTAAAGCCAGGTATGGAGTTGCCATACGAAGAAGTAGGATATAATTATAGTGTAGAGTTTGATATAGAGGCTTCAGCCGAGAAAAATGGAACAGAACTGTTCCGCTCGTCGAATGCGGTACTGTATCTTTCCGATCCTATAAGCGGACAGATGGGTTTCGCTCGTGACGGATATTTGAATTCTTTCGGATTTAAGCTCTATCCTAACGAGAAGGCACATATATGCATTGAGGGAGATAATAAATCTACAGTGCTTAAAGTAAATGGAAAAGAAATAAAGAATCTGGATATTGAAAAGCGTTATTTCAACAGTGGAAAAGATTCTATGAATTATGTCCGTACATTGGTATTCCCGCTCAGGAAGGCAGGTGATTTCAAGAGTAAGATAAGCAACCTGAAAGTAAATGTAAAGTAATATATAAGTGTAAAGTAATATAATAGAATTTAAGGTATAAATATAAGAAATGGTGGAAGAGGAGAATAGAATCCGCTTCCACCATTTCTTGTATTATGCAGGATGAATAAAGTATAATCAGTATATTATTATATTGAGAAACTTTACTGACGGTAAGTCTTATGAGCCAGATCTATCTTTTCGATAATACTTTTCAAGGCTTTCTCAGTGTCATCCCATAAAGATTTCGCTTGAGGATGATTGAGATATACAGGTTTTAGCTTTCTTAATTTGCAGGAAGCAAACATACAACCGGTGTAGTTTTTGTATTCTTCTCCAATAAGCAGGTTTATTGCAGTCTCTGCACCTTGTCGCGGAGTGCGGATAAAAGGCCTGAATAGAATATCGGTTAGAGGATCAAACCATTTGTCCATTCTTATTATATTGGTTGACACAATTCCTGGGTCGGCTGCATTGACAGTTATTCCTCTGTCTTTTACTCTTTCTGAAAGTTCTCTTGTAAACAGCCACAATGCAAGCTTGGTGTTGCTGTATATCGGTATTCTCCAGAAACTGCCCTCTTTGCCTCTGATAAAGAAATTAGGTCCGATTTTCCCTATGGCGTAAGTACACGAAACCATATTGACAATTCTGCTTCCGGCATGCATCAGTGGAAGCAGTTGGTTGGTAAGAAGAAAAGGAGCAATATAGTTTACCGCTACAGTATGCTCGAACCCGTCTTCTGTCCTTGTATAATGAGTACACATGGTTCCGGCATTATTCATGAGTAAATCCACTCCCGAAACTCTGTTCTTGATATCCTTTACAGCGTTAAGAACAGACTCCATTGATGACAGGTCGGCCTGCACTACTTCTATATCCTGATTACCAGTATCGAGTGCTATTCTTCCTCTTCTTTCCTGTCCTTTGAAAGATGTATAGCATACCATAATAACCTTGTATCCGGCTTCAGCTACGGCTTTGGTAATTTCAGATCCCATTCCTCCGTCAGCTCCGGTTATTACGGCTGTTTTCTTGTCTATGTTTGCTATATTGTTATTACTGCTATCCATAAATATTGTTTATTTCTAATCAGAATTCTGGCTCTATATGTAAATGTGAGATCAGATTCAGGTATATATAAATTACTTGTTTTCCAACTTCTTGATTTCTTTTATCAGACAAGGTGGAAGTTCCTCATTAAGATGTTGGTGGCAAGCCATGTCTACTGTATACATACGACCTATACAATAGTTGCTGTGGCCGCAATTACACTTTGCTTTTTCTTCAGCACGCATTCTGTTCACAAATCCGGGCTCATTAAGTAATGCCCTTCCCATCTGTACAAATTCAAATCCTTTGTCGAGCACTTCATCTATCTTTTCTCTTGAAATAAGTCCTCCCACATAAACCAAAGGAATATCTTTGATAGCGTCTCTGAATTTTATGGCATCTTCAAGAAAATACGCTTCCTTGAAAGGCACAGTAGGAATCATGAGGTGTCCGAATAATCTTACACCATACTTCAGCCACCAGCAGTCCATGTAGTGGGTTAGTGTCTTTATAGGCATCGCACCCCTCATTACATACATTGGAGCTTTACTTACAAAACCACCACTCAGAACCAGCGCCTGTGCTCCATCATCTTTAAGACGGCGTGCAACTTCCAGACTTTCGTCTATATCCATTCCACCTTTAAAACCATCTCGCATATTCATTTTTACCAGTACGGCCATGTCGTTTCCCGCTGCCTTCATAACCTCATCCATAACCTGGTCCATGAATCTCATCCTGTTATTTAATGATCCGCCATACTCATCCTTTCTGTGGTTTGTATAAGGTGAAAGAAACTGGCTTATCAGATATCCGTGTCCTGCATGTATTTCTACAGCATCGAAGCCTGATTCACGTGCCAGTCTGACGGAATTGCCGTAGGCTTTTGCTAATTCCGGAAGTTCGTCTTTCCTCAGGCCGCGCACAAATGTGGGAGAGTAAAGATTAAATCCGGTACATGCTCCAACCGGAGTTTCTCCACAGATATTCTTATGCGACATATTACCGCAATGTCCCAACTGTATACTTACTGCTGCTCCTTCATTATGTACTGCATCTGTCAGTTTTTTCAAATCAGGTACTATTTCGGGGCGCATCCACAGTTGCCTGTCGAAAGACAGACCGCTTTTAGTTACCGCTGCGTATGCCACAGTAGTCATTCCTACACCACCTTTTGCTACCGAAACGTGATAATCGTAAAGAGCTTTCGAAGGCTTGTTTCCCGGACACATACTTTCAAAGGCAGCAGAGCGAATAGTCCTGTTTCTGATAGAAAGTGGTCCTATTTTATATTCAGTGAAAAGTTTTGAAGTATTATTCATAGGATAAGTATAACTATAAGTGTAAATGTTTTTATTCTATATCATAAATCTGTATTCGCAGAATCATAAATCTGTATTAGCAGAGTTATAATTAATAAATGAATGGAATCAGGCATTTCCTGTTGCCTACAGCCTTTGCGCCAAATTCCTTAATGTATTGCTTTCTAATGGCGTACGCTCTTGGCGCAAGATTTGCAAATGTCCAGAAAACAAAAATCCATGCAGCCGTATCAGATGTAAGAATTGCGAAACCTGTCCATTCAAGCAGTTCGCCAAAATAGTTGCCTGATGTAACAAGTCTGTACATTCCTTTCTGTGGAAGATAATGTCTGGTATCACCTTTCGGCCTTAAATTACGTATCACATGGTCGGAGTGCAGGTTGATAGCCATTCCGGTAAAAAATATAATAACACCGGCAATAAAGAAAGGAGAGTACAACCATTCCATTGAGTACTTTTCAGTATCTGTTCTGTGAAAAAGAGAATAACCGATAAGAAATCCGTTAACGACATTGAAAACTATTCCCATAAGCATGATACTTACTGGCATTCTGCTTTTTCCTTTAATAAGAAGTGGAAATATAAATGTGCGCTGAAAATAGTGAAGTTCAAAAAGAATAAAGAAGATAAGCAGAACCATGTTTTCACGTTGGTTTCCCGACAGCCATAAATATAGCATTGTAATAAATGCCGGACATTCCATTATTATCCAGCCTATTTTATTGGGTAGAGAATATCCCCATTCTTTTGTCCGGAATATGCCATATCCTGCTTTTATAAAAAACAGACAGGCAAAAACTATGATAGCCAATATTGGCATTATGATTAAAAGGTTCTCGTAAATAGTGTTATTCATGACAATATGTATTTTTCTCAAAATTATGGTTTTATTTCGAGATAAATACAAATTGAAGTGTTAAAAAGTAGAATAGGATATAAATGAGGAAAGATATTACATAATAAAAAAAGTGTGCCATAAACAAAATAGTTTACGGCACACAATTATATGTTAAATATTAAATATTACCATCCAGGGTTCTGTGTAAGGTTTGGAGACTTACCAATTTCGTCTGTAGGTATAGGAGACAAATAATGCTTTGGAGATTCGAACACTGGAGTAGGAGTTTGTCCGGCATAGCGCTTTTCGTAAATTGTAAGAGCACCATCTTCGTTAACACCAACTTCTTCCTTCAAAGTCTTAGCTTCTTCTTCAGAGTAACCGGCACCGTCAACAATAATACCTAAACGAGGAGCAGTAAGAAGATTACCACAAGCCCAACGTCTGATGTCATCATATCTTACACCTTCAGCAAACATTTCAATACGGCGTTCACGTCTGATTTCACGAATAAGTTTTGCATTATCTCCCTGTACATTAGGATAAGCTGCTGCAATTACAGGATCAAATGGAACAGAAAGAGTAAGTTTGTGATTGAAACCAACACGTTCGCGAAGCTTGTTGATAGTTTCATCCAAATCAGTCTGTGTAATAGTTCCAAGTTCTGCTGCAGCTTCAGCTCTGATAAGCATAATTTCACCAAGTCTGAATACTGGAGCATCTTCAGTACCCTGATAGTGAGATGCACTATATTCTGCTGCGTTATAGAATTTTGTAATAGGATAACCAGTAGAACATCTGCTTGGATTTCCTGTAGCAGTAATAGAAGCAATATTAGGAGCTTTTCCGTCCATATAGTAGCAGTGGTCAACATCTGTTACATCAGGAGTAGCTGTACTTTGCAATAAGCGTGGGTCACGGTTGGCCAACTCGGCAATCAGAGTTGTGTGTGTAGTGTGGCCTTCACAGTTACATAGTGAAATAGGTAATCCTGTAGTTGCGCACAAATAAGAGTCAGCACAGTTCTTACTCATACCAAGTGGAGTTTCACCAACATAAATCTGTCTTGTAAGGTTGTTACCTTTATCAATTCCCGGATCGTATGCCTTAGAAAGAATCACTTCTGGATTGTTAGCCTGGTCTGCCTGACAGAACAATTCATGGTATGCAGTAGCAGGCTTTGTTCCTTTGAACAATGAGTAGCCATATTCTCCTTTCATAAGTTCGCATGCTGCATTATATGCTTCCTGCAAGAACTTTTCAGGATTTTCTATGCCATGATATTTACGCCAAGTACCTTCGAATAGACACATGCGGGCTTTAAGAGCAAGTGCAGCATCCTTACTGATCATTGTCACGTCAGTTTTCTTTGGAAGCCATTCTATAGCCTGATTAATATCTCTTAGCATGTTATCCATAACAAGAACTCTTGAATCGCGAGCCTTATACATTTCTTCGTCTCCAGGATTCATTACATTTTCAAACCAAGGAACATCACCATATGCTTTAACCTTGTTGAAATAGTCAAGAGTCTTGAAGAATAGAATCATACCGGCATATTTATTCTTAACAGATTCGCTTTCAGGAGATTGCTGATAATTGTTAAGGAAGTCGTTGCAGGCACGTATATTTTCCCAGTTCCATTGTGTTCCTGAAGCACTTGATGGAGTGGTAGCCAGACCAAAGCTTGTTGTGTTTCTTTCCCATGGAAGAACATCGTCACTTGTAAAGTCTTCGCCCAACATACCCCAGTCGTAGCTTTTAGGTGCGCCATATCCAACAATCAATTTTGGATAGAAGTTATTGCAATATTGTTCCAAAGCAACGGCATTTGCAGTCGCAAAGAACTGATCTTTACTGATTGCGTCAAGAGGCTCTCTATCCAAGAAGTTACAACTTGAAAGAGCCATTGTAAACAAACAGCCTGTTAATATAGATATCTTTTTCATAAATGTTAGTTCTTTAGAATGTTAGATTTATACCAAATGAGTAAGAACGGCAGAATGGATAACTCTTCATATCCGAGCTCATATTACCTACATTAGTACCAGTCTGGTTAGTACTTCCTGTCATATCAGGATCAACATACTTGTAAAGTCCTGTAGCTTCCCATAAGTTCTGACCGCTGAAGAATACTTTCAACTGTGATACTCCTATAGGTTCCAACCACTTCTTAGGTAGTGTATATCCGATAGTCAAGTCACGCAAACGGATATATGAACCATCCTGTAGATACTTAGTCTGAGTCTGTCTACTTCTGCTTGACCATGTAGGAACAGGATAATAAGCATTTGGATTACTTTCAGACCATGAGTTGTCTACGTGATAATCGTTGATAGCACTGTTCCATACACCACTGAATCCCCAGAATACTTCATTGCCTAACCAAAGGTCTCTTTTCAATGTACCTTCAAACAAAGCACGGATATCGAAGTTCTTCCAGTTCAAACCAAGATTGATATTGAAACGGTATCTTGGAGTCTGATTACCGATAACTTTCAAGTCACCATGATTTTCGAGTGTATAGATAGGGCCCTTGTTGCTGTCTCCTGTATTTACTTTACCGTCGCCGTTCAAGTCAGCATATTTGATATCACCAGGAATCCATGTGTTGGAAATATATGACTGTCTGTCTGCCTGTAGTGCGGCATCTTCAGCGTCAACAATAAATCCTTCTGTTGTATAACCCCAAATTTCACCCAAACGTTTTCCTACATACAGGTCGTTCAAAGTTCCTGTTGGGTTATCATATTTTGTGATGGTAGAGTAGCTGTCTGAAAGACCTACACCAACATTATATTCAAGTGGACTTCCTGCAACATCTTCAATACGGTCATTCCAGTTGACAGTAAGTTCCCAACCGTTTGTTCTCATGCTTGCAAGGTTTTCCTTACCACCGCTTGTACCCATTGTATTAGGATAAGCTTTAGATACAACCATGTCTGTTGTATAACGCATATAGTAGTCGAATGAAGCGGTAAGTCTGTTGTTTAGAACACCAAGGTCTATACCGAAGTTGGCAGTTGTAACTTTTTCCCATGTTACATTGCTATAAGCCAATGTTGCAGGAGTGATACCTGTAGGAATTTTGCCGGCAAGGATATAGTTAAGGTCTGCACTACCAACAGTACCTATATAGTCGAAGTTACTGTTTGTAACCTGGTTACCAAGTGAACCTAAAGAAGCGCGGATTTTAACATTATCGAACATTTCCTTTGCAGGTTCGAAGAATTTTTCTTCTGAAAGTCTCCATCCCAATGATGCAGAAGGGAAGAATCCCCACTGGCTACCACTTGCATATTTTGAAGAACCGTCATAACGTCCGTTGAATTCGAAAAGATAACGTCCTTTATAATCATAGTTTACTCTAAAGAATGCACCTTGTACAGCCCAAACAGTAGCAGCTTCCGACAAAGTCTCTTTATCTTTAGCCATATCTATGATAGGGAAGTCGTTCAGGTAAAGATTTGCAGCAACACCATACATATTGCTTGTTATTTTCTTTTCCTGGTTGTAACCAGCCATTACAGACAATGAATGGTCGTTAAACTGCTTTTTGTACTCAGCCCATACGTTCAAAGCTTCATATGTATCGTCATATTTAGCTAAGCCAGCTTTGTTTGTAGGCATTTTGGCTGTAGTAGAACCGTCAGGGTTAACCTGATAAATAGTTTTAAGATGTTCTCTCTGAGTACGGAAGAATCTGTTTCCTGTATAATCTCCCTTAATAGAGAGTCCTTCAAGAGGAGTAATATTGAAAGAACCTGTATACCAGATATCATCATATACATTCTTTATACGACCAGCTTCTTCAAGAATACCTGCATAGTTGTAGTTAAAGTTACTACCTTCCATAGCAGCGAAATTAACTCCATCAGGTAAATAGATAGGAATGAATGGGAATGAACGGTAAACTTCATAGTACGGAGAACTTCCCATATAAGCCTGTGTATTTGGCTCATCAGATTCACTTCTGTTGTATTTAGCACGGAATCCGATTTCCAACCAGTCTGTTACCTGAGTTGAGAAGTTGAACGACATATTTATACGCTTATAAGTATCAGTACCGTATGCCAGCAAACCATCCTGACCTTTATAACCTAAAGAAGCATAGTATGTATTCTTTTCAGTACCGCCTTGTATACTTGCATTATGCTGTTGCATGAATGCTGCATCCTGATAAAACTCTTCAAACCAGTCTGTGTTTCCTGCGTATGCCCACTGGCCTTTTGCTGTAAATTCACCTGTTTCGTCAAGGAATGCAGAAGGACGAGACGGATCCTGACAATATGCATGTACTGCATCAACCAATGCTTGGCTGAAATAACCATTACCACTAGTATTTGTATTAGCTAACTGTACTGCATCAATCCATTTGTCTGAAGATATTCCGTCTGGTAGACGAGAAGGAGCAGACCATGAGAAATTGTTGTTATAATTAACAGTTACTTTTTGTCCTTTCTTACCTTTTTTGGTTGTAATAAGAACAACACCAAATGCAGCTCTTGCACCGTAAACGGCTGCTGAAGATGCATCTTTAAGAACAGATACACTTTCTATATCCTGTGGGTTTAATAATGAAATATCGTTGGTTTCAACACCGTCAACAAGAATAAGTGCAGAACCACCATTTAATGAAGTAACACCACGGATGTTGAAAGTTGCTGTTGCATTAGGGTTACCACTTGGCATTGTGATGTTTAGGTTAGGGATAGCACCTTGCAGACCTTGTGCCAGGTTGGCGATTGGTCGATCTTCGAGCATATCTCCTTCTGTCATTGCTACCGCACCTGTAAGATTTACCTTTTTCTGTGTACCATAACCTACTACGACAACTTCTTCAAGAGTTTGTGTGTCGTCCTTCAATACTACATTGATAGGCTGACCGTTCCATACAACTTCCTGAGTTGTATATCCGACAAATGAGATTTGGATTGTTGCTCCAACTTCTACATTTGACAACTCGAAGTCACCGTCAAGACCTGTAATAGTACCGTTTGTGGTTCCTTTAACAACAACTGATGCACCGATAATTGTTTCACCTGTAGCATCTTTAACAATACCTTTACAAACATTGTCTTGTTGTACAATGTCTGAAGCAATACCTCTTTCAGGTATAGCATTTGCAAATCCTGTACTCATAGCACCCAGGAAAAGCAACATACTGACTGTCTTAAAGTTTTTAATCATAG
>ENA-ORSK01002183-ORSK01002183.1-human-gut-metagenome-genome-assembly--contig:-NODE-2183-length-13509-cov-3.240226_pt1 | contig 13509 bp, 10 predicted proteins | sample MGYA00242192_ERZ509159 | MGnify/ENA primary metagenome ERZ509159 (study PRJEB26280, sample SAMEA2338663) | human gut metagenome | biome: human gut; feature: human-associated habitat; material: faeces...
TTAGATTTAAGGTTAACAAAGGTTGGAGTTCAGCGGAACTCCTTTTTTTATGCCCTTAACTTAAATAAAGACGGAAAGTTCATTTGAATGGACAATTTTATCACTACTTATTCCCTGAATAATTCTATTTTTGAAGTCAAATAAAACAACCCTAATTCTAACTTTATCACATGAAAAAACAATTATTCTATTGTCTCCTTTCTTGTACATCGCTTTGCAGCATAACAGGTCATGCATTAGAGGTTTCCAAAACGTATGTTCCCAAAAAGAAAAGCATGTATCATAAAGAATGGATTGACTTCAACAAAAATGGTCGGAAAGATATTTACGAAGATCCTAAAGCGCCATTGAACGACCGAATTGAAGACTTGCTTTCCCAAATGACTATGGAGGAAAAGACCTGCCAGATGGTCACGCTTTATGGATATCAAAGAGTTTTAAAAGATTCATTGCCTACTCCCGACTGGAAAAGCCAGTTATGGAAAGACGGTATCGGAGCTATCGATGAGCACCTGAATGCGTTTCGCGGATGGGGAGTTCCTCCAATGCAAAATGAACTGGTATGGCCGGCTTCGAATCATGCCTGGGCTCTGAACGAGGTACAACGCTTTTTCGTAGAAGAAACGCGCCTGGGGATACCAGCTGACTTTACCAATGAAGGTATCCGGGGAGTAGAAAACTATATTGCAACCAATTTCCCAACCCAACTGGCACTCGGACACACCTGGAACAGGGAACTGATACGCCAGGTAGGCTACATCACAGGACGAGAGGCCCGCTTACTGGGGTACACCAACGTATACGCCCCTATCCTGGACGTAGGCCGTGACCAACGCTGGGGACGCTACGAAGAAGTATATGGAGAAAGTCCTTATCTGGTGGCAGAACTGGGCATCGCCATGGGAAAGGGACTTCAAACCGACATGCAAGTAGCTTCTACAGCCAAACACTTCATCGCCTATAGTAATAACAAAGGCGCCCGCGAAGGTTTTGCAAGGGTTGACCCGCAAATGTCATGGAGAGAGGTAGAAAACATACACGCCTATCCTTTTACAAGAGTAATCCAAGAGGCTGGTATTCTAGGAGTGATGAGTTCCTACAATGATTATGACGGATTTCCTATCCAAAGCAGCTACTATTGGCTGACACAACGCCTAAGAGGTACTATGGGATTCAGAGGCTATGTAGTATCCGACAGTGACGCGGTGGAATATCTCTACAGCAAGCACAAAACGGCAAAGGATATGAAAGAAGCAGTCCGTCAGAGTGTAGAAGCAGGACTTAACGTACGCTGTACGTTCCGCTCCCCGGAATCATACGTACTCCCGTTGCGCGAGCTGATTCAGGAAGGAGGACTCAGCATGGAAACCATTGACAACCGGGTAAGAGATATCTTACGTGTCAAATTCCTGACAGGTCTGTTCGACACACCTTACCAGACAAATCTTGCTTTAGCTGATAAAGAAGTCAACAGCAAGGCACATCAACAAGTCGCCTTACAGGCGTCCCGCGAAGGACTCGTGCTGCTGAAAAATGCAAACAACCTGCTTCCTTTGGATAAATCACAAATCAAGCGTATTGCCGTATGTGGTCCAAATGCTGATGAAGCATCCTTTGCACTTACCCACTACGGTCCCGTAGCAGTAGAAGTAACTACCGTACTGGAAGGTATCAAACAACAAGTTAAGGAAGGTACAAAGGTAACCTATACCAAAGGATGTGACCTTGTAGATGCCAACTGGCCGGAATCAGAAATCATTTCTTATCCACTTACCGCAGAGGAAAAAACCGAAATTCAGAAAGCTGTCGATAATGTCAAAGAAAGTGACGTAGCTGTAGTAGTACTGGGAGGAGGCATCCGCACCTGTGGAGAAAACAAATCGCGTACCAGCCTGGATCTCCCCGGCCATCAGCAGCAACTTTTGGAGGCCATAGTAGCCACTGGAAAACCGGTGGTACTGGTACTGATTAACGGTCGTCCGCTCAGTATCAACTGGGCCGATAAATTTGTACCGGCCATTCTGGAGGCCTGGTACCCTGGTTCACAAGGAGGAACAGCTATTGCCGAAGCCCTCTTCGGAAATTACAATCCGGGAGGAAAGCTGACTGTTACCTTCCCTAAAACCGTAGGTCAGATACCTTTTAATTTCCCGGCTAAGCCTGCTTCACAAGTAGACGGCGGACAAACACCTGGCATGAAGGGCAATCAATCGCGTATCAACGGTCCACTCTATCCGTTCGGATACGGACTGAGCTATACCACTTTTGAATACAGTAACTTACAACTCTCCTCTCCTGTCATTACCGACAAAGAGCCGGTCACCGTGACTTGTAAAATTAAAAATACCGGTACACGAAGCGGAGATGAAGTGGTACAGTTGTACACACGCGATGTCGTCAGCAGTGTGACCACGTATGAAAAGAACTTGCGCGGCTTTGAACGCGTACATTTGGAGCCGGGTGAAACCAAAGAGGTCAGCTTCCAGCTACTTCCACGCGACTTCCAGCTACTCAACAAAGACAATCACTGGGTTGTAGAGCCGGGTATGTTCCAGATTATGATAGGGGCCTCTTCCGAAGACATCCGACTGAAAAAAGGACTTGAAATCCGAGCTTACGGACAGGCATCTACCAATGAAATAATAGAATCGGACCCACGTGACTTTATCAGTGCCAGCAAAAACAAGAGTCATATCATTCATGTGGTTGACGGAGACTACTCCACTACCTGGAAAGGTGAAAAAGGAGAATACATCTCCTTCGAGTTGGCAGAAAATGCCAAGGTAGACCGTATCAATGTAGCCTGGAAGAATGCGGAAGCCGGCACACACTACGAGATTCAGATTTCCAGCGGAGGCGGACAATTCCTTCCGGTACAACGCGGAGAAGTTACTCCCAATCAGGAAGAAACCATTCGATTCAACAAGACAGGAGGCAGTGACCTGCGTATCCTGATAACTAATGGAAGTGCAGAAATTGCAGAAATCAAATTGCCGGAACTGAGAAAAGAGTAACTTTGTCCCGATGAAAGAAAATAACAAAGTTCTATTGGGAATGAGCGGCGGCACCGACAGTTCGGTTGCCGCCCTTCTATTGCAAGATGCAGGCTACGAAGTGACCGGCATCACCTTTCGTTTTTTTGAAAAAGACGGAAATACAGAATACCTGGACGATGCACGTGACCTATGCTGTACGCTAGGCATACCTCATTTGATTTACGATGTACGGGAAATGTTTCAGGAAAAAATCATACGCTATTTTATTCAGGAATACATGGCCGGACGTACCCCAGTACCCTGTACACTCTGTAACAACTACCTGAAATGGCCCTTACTGCAACAAATAGCTGACGAAAAAGGTATCTATCATCTGGCTACCGGACATTACGTCAACAAGCAAAAAATAGATGGATACTGGTACATTATCTGCGGAAATGACGCAGACAAAGACCAGTCTTTCTTCTTGTGGGGACTTCCACAATCCATTCTGGAGAGAATGTGCCTCCCTATGGGCGGACTGACCAAGACCCGTGTACGCGAAATCGCTGCCGCACGCGGATTCCTGAAAGCCGCCAAAAAACGTGACAGTTTAGGTGTATGTTTCTGCCCGATGGATTACCGTACCTTCCTGAAAGCTCATGTGCCCGAAGGTGAAATCATCCCTGGGAGCTTCTATAATGAGCAAGGACAGAAAATCGGGAAACATGAAGGCTATCCGTTTTACACCATCGGACAGCGGAGAGGGTTAGGTATTCACTTGAACAAAGCGCTCTTTGTCAAGGAAATCATTCCGCAGGAAAATAAGGTAATTATCAGTGATAATCTGCAAGCACTGGAAAAAAATGAAATGTATCTCACCCACTGGAACCTGATCAATCCTGATGTAGTGCTTGGACACGAAGATGTCATTGTTAAAATACGCTACCGGAAACAAGCAAACCGATGCACTGTTACCTTACTGGACGACCAACGACTGCATATACAACTGCATGAGCCGCTGGCTTCTATTGCCAGCGGACAGGCAGCTGCATTTTATCGGGGTAATACCGTATTGGGAGGAGGGATTATTGAGTAATCAACAATCCTTCTCTCTGCATTTTTCAAAGAAATAATCTGTAAAGAAACGCGCGTTTCTCTTCATTGTTTCCCGTCCGTGTTCCTCACCCAACGCACTGTTCAGGCAAGCATCCGAAAGCATATCGGCATCCTGCAAAGCACAACTCAAATCGTAAGGTATCACATTGGGATTCAATATAAACATGGCAGCCTGCTTCTTGGCTGCTTCAGCATCATAGAATGTATTATCCGGTGAAGAAATGCATTCACACAACTGCATTTGAACATGTATGCCAGTATGTGGAGAAACCATCAGAACCAATCCGTGTGTCGCGTCCATCTTCGGCAATTCCATTCCTTCTTTTTCCTTATATCCCAATTTCTGAGAAAGGAAGTCCTGCACTTCTTCTTCCGACTTACAGAACACAAATTGTTTGCCACCGGATGCTTTCATAAATTCATCAAATGTTTTCTGTATACCTTCACGTGCGGCAATTCGCTGGTCAATCTCTTCCTGCACTTTCTCCTGTAAATCAGATACAACCAGCATACCGTCTTGCCACCAGGCTCCTCCGTACTGTACCAGTCGGCAACTTAATATGGTTACTCCTTCCTTACGGGCTTTCAAGGAATCCATATTTAAAGAGTCTTTCCGAATACTCAGCTGTTCTCCTTCTTTTTTCGACAAATCTTTCACAAACAGGAATTTTTCATCTTCTCCTTCATAAAGATACATTTCCTGTGGAAGAGCTTTTACTTCAGCCCACAAAGCTGTTTCAGGATGACTCTTTCCTATCAAAGCTAACCACTCTGCAGATGTCAAGGAAAGCAAATTCTTGCGGCCTTCAAACAACGCATTCTGTTTTATATCGTATGCCAAAATATTCAAATCTATGTTCTGGCCGAAATCCATCTGAGATACCTTTTCCACGGTTTCCCGATACTCATTCCGGTTTTCAAAACCTACATAGCTGCAGAAATGGAACCACTCCAGTACACTACGATAACGCATGTAATCGTTTTCTCCAAAGGCCTCCCCATAAAACATCGCATGCAGCCGCTCATTCTCTGGAGCCACCTGAAACTCTTCCGACAAATAATCATAGATTTGATTAGCCAATTCCTCAAAAGCCGGATTCTCTGGATTCAATACGCCACCAGCCTGTTTCTCCATGCATTGAAGATAATGCCATAACAGAAACTGCAAATCTTCCGGATTCACTTCTCCCGGATAATAGTCTTTTTCTTTTTCCGGAGTCATAAAAGGAATAAGGCAACCATACCGCTTACGGCATTCTTCAGAGAATGCTTGCCAGATTCCGGTCTGCGAAATCACATCCTGAAACCAAAGCGTCAAATAAATGGCAATTCCATGCACTGAATGTTCCGGATAACGCCCTCCGACAAAGTCCTTTAAACATCCAGCTATATGATTGGCAACGTTTACATAGTACGTGTCTACTTCATCCTGTCGTTCGTATGGTTGAAATAACATCCACTCTTTTACATATATCTTTTTCATATTACATAAGATTTTAAGTTCTGGAGTGCAAATGTAAAATAATTATGAGAACAAGCAAGCTATCCCAAAGAGGCTTATTTATTATTCACAAGTAATTCACAACCTGTCAATTCACATATCACACTGATAATCAATGAAAGATTAGGATATCAACAATTATATTCACAAGTATTTCAACAAGTAATTAACCGAGGTGTTTATATCCTATTCTCATAAAAAATCCTGTCAAGGCTCCTTTTTAAAAGCCCTGACAGGATACTATCGCTATTCTTCAAATAAATTTACTCTTTCCGTTTTGCCTTCAATTCTTCGGCGGGCACCATGCGGTACAAACGATCGCTGGGCCGGATACGGTCGGGCACTTTAAATGATACGTGTACGCCCTTCTTCACCACATCCACCGGCTTCAAGTCTACGCGAGCCTCATCCAAGGTGACATACATGGCACCGGTAGTAGGACCGGTAATCAACAATTTATCGCCAACTTTAATTTCTGAAGCTTCAATCAGGAATTCAGCCACTCCGATGTTAGAGAAGTATTTGATTCCACGTCCGGCATATACCTTACGCTCCGTCGCTTCCGAACCGTAGTTCTTGCTCCATTCACCCAAACGCTGTCCTAAATAATAGCCGTTCCAGAAACCACGATTGAATACTGTCTTCAGACGTTCATCCCAGTTGGCCACCTTTTCATCGGAGAATGTACCGTCAATGTACGACTGGATAGCTTCCTTGTAGCATTCTACTACTGTACGTACATACTCAGGTCCACGAGCACGACCTTCAATCTTGAATACCCGTACACCCGCTTCAATCATCTCGTCCATAAAATGAATGGTCTTCAAGTCTTTCGGCGACATAATGTACTGATTATCCACTTCCAGTTCAATGTCACTTTCCTTATCCTTTACCGTATACGCACGACGGCATACCTGCATGCAAGCTCCGCGATTGGCCGAAGCATTCAACTCGTTCAGGCTCAGGTAGCACTTTCCGGAAACGGCCATACACAAAGCTCCGTGACAGAACATTTCGATACGAACCAGTTCCCCCATCGGGCCCTTGATTTGCTGCTCCTGAATGGCATCGTAAATTTTACGGACCTGTTTCAGGTTCAGTTCGCGCGCCAGTACCACCACATCGGCAAAACGTGAATAAAATTTCAATGCTTCTGCGTTACTGATGTTCAACTGAGTAGAAAGGTGTACCTCCTGTCCCACTTCATTACAGTAAGCCATGACTGCCACATCGGCCGCAATGACTGCACTGATACCTGCTTCTTTTGCCGCATCCACAATTTTACGCATCAAGGCAATATCCTCGTCGTAAATAATGGTGTTAATGGTCAGGTAACTCTTTACCCCATGTTCATCACATATTTTGGCGATTTCACGCAAATCGTCTATAGTAAAAGTGCTCGCCGAACGCGCACGCATGTTCAAGCTTTCAATACCGAAATAGATGGAATCGGCTCCGGCATGAAGGGCAGCCGCCAATGACTCACGTGAGCCTACGGGCGCCATGATTTCAAAATCTTTGATTGTATAACTCATTTCCGTGATTGTAATATTACGGTGCAAAGGTAGCGTTTTTTCAGGATATAATAAAATTTCACTACCTTTGCGCGACAATATCAAGGCAATGAAAATTAGAAACATAGATTTAGGAGAAAAGCCAGTATTACTGGCACCGATGGAAGACGTCACCGACCCTGCATTCCGCCTGATGTGCAAGCAGTTTGGTGCCGACATGGTGTACACGGAATTTGTATCGAGCGATGCCCTGATTCGTTCGGTAGGGAAGACCATGCTGAAACTGAACATCAGCGAAAAGGAACGCCCGGTAGCCATTCAGATTTATGGAAAGGATACGGATACCATGGTGGAAGCAGCCCGCATCGTAGAACAGGCCAAGCCTGATATATTAGACCTGAACTTCGGTTGCCCGGTGAAGCGGGTGGCAGGAAAAGGAGCCGGCTCCGGCATGCTGCAAAACGTACCCAAGATGCTCGAAATTACCCGGGCGGTAGTGGATGCCGTAAAGATTCCGGTTACCGTGAAAACCCGTTTAGGATGGGATGCAGAACACAAGATTATCGTAAAACTGGCGGAACAATTACAGGACTGCGGAATTGAAGCTCTGACCATCCACGGACGTACCCGTGCACAGATGTATACCGGTGAAGCCGACTGGACCCTGATTGGGGAAGTCAAGAAAAATCCGAGAATGCATATTCCCATTATCGGAAACGGTGACATCACTACCCCACAACGTGCCAAAGAATGTTTCGAGCAATACGGAGTAGATGCCATCATGATTGGACGGGCCAGCTTCGGACGTCCCTGGATTTTCAAAGAGGTAAAACACTATTTAGAAACAGGTGAAGAGTTGCCGCCTCTTTCTTTCAAATGGCGGATGGATGTATTACGCCAGGAAGTACTCGACAGCGTAAACCTGCTGGATGAACGAAGAGGTATCCTGCACGTACGTCGTCACTTAGCCGCATCTCCTCTCTTCAAAGGGATTCCAAATTTCAAAGACACACGCATTGCCATGCTTCGCGCAGAAACATTAAATGAACTGAATGGTATATTAGACCATATAGAAGCTACTTTCGGTAAGGAGTAATCCTTACCGATTTTTTTAATACATCCGTTTAAAGACCGGAGAAATAAACCAGCGCTTATACATCAGCGTGGCCAGCTGATAGACGAAGAAAGCGGTAATAAGTCCTACCAGCGAATCAATCAGGTAGTGCGCCTGAATATACACCGTGGCACAGCACAGCAACACATAGAACGGGAACAGAATGTAGGCCAATTTTCGGTTCACACGCCAGGCCATAATCATCACAATCGTAGAGATTCCCACATGTGAACTGGGGAAAGCAGCCGTAGGACGTTCACCTACTTCCTGTGAAGCTTCTACCAGATTATAGAAGAATCCGTGTTCATATCCCGGACCAGGAAGCAAGAAAGTATTGTCATTAAAATAATCTCCTATTGCCGGAAAATCACAAGCGTTCACTTTATCCATTCCAATGGCAGGGAAATAGAATTGCGGTCCGGCCACCGGCACCAGAATGTAAAACAAATAGTAAATGAAGAAAGAAGTGACCAGTACGAAGCAAATCTTCTCAAACCATTCAAAACGGGTCAGGAAATAATATACCACCACAATCAGCATCATGGGATAGTAAAAGAAATACCCCATATTGAAAGGCTCACTGAACCACATGGAAGGACACAGCTTGCTAAATTCCACCGAAGGCTGGCAATGGAAAATTGCCTGTTCGGCAGAAGCAAACACGTAATCCAGGTTCGGGAACAAGCGGTTAAATTCAAACGTATCCGGATACCAGTATGCCAACAGTGACATTTGCACGACCATACGGATAAAAGCCGTCAAACGACAGGGGAATGCCTGATACAAATATATCAGTACGAACGTCAAGACCACAATGCCCAGACGCTCCAACAACATCATCCCGGGATGATCCATCCGGGGATACAAAAGCAAAATCAAAATAGTGGTCAGTGCATTGTAAATCAAGCTAATGCTTTCTACTGCAAACAAGCCCTTTCCACTTTCTACTCGTTCAAATAACTTCAGTTCTATAGCCATCCTTCTTTTTTATACCAGGCAATGATTTCTTTTACTCCTCTTTCCAACGGATATTCGGGAACATATCCTAATTCCTTTTCCAGCGGTGAGATGTCACACCGCCAGTTGCGCTGTTTCATAATACGGTATTTATCACAGTTCAATGTACTCGTCTTACGGAGTATTCGTCCTACATTCTCTGCCACAAATGAAATGGCTTTCAAAAGAAACAACGGACAGACGAAACGAAGCATCCACGGATTTCCCAATTCTTTCCGAATCAAGTCGGAAAACGTATGACTACTGTATACCTTTCCGTCGCTCACAAAATAAGCGCGGCCTGTGACATTTTTTTCAATAGCCAGATAAATGGCCTGTACCAAGTCCTTCACAAACACAAACGTAATATCCTGACGTTTGAAACCTGCTGCAAAATCCACATGCTGCTGCACGGACTTCGCCATCAGAAAATAATCTCGTTCCCGTGGACCGTAAACTCCCGTCGGACGGAAAATCACATACGGGAAATTGGTGAGGGATTTCAAATATTCCTCGGTATGCAGTTTACTCAGTCCATACGCCGTATTAGGCTGGGGAGTATCCGTTTCGCAAATGGATGAATAGTCTTTTTCCCGAATCGGTCCAAATATACTTAACGAACTTATGTAAATAAAGTTCACGGGAAGCATGTCTAATCGCTTCAGGGTCTCAATAAAATGTCGGGTAGCCCAGTAATTCCCGATTTCAAAATCGGCCTTGTCCAGGCATTTGGTCACTCCGGCACAATGGATAATGTAATCCCATTTCCCATACCGGCGTTTCTGTTCTTCCAACTGACCGGCCAGACGGTCGGAATCAGTAAAATCCAGTACAGCAAAATGGATACGCGGGTCCTGCAAATATTTCCGGCTGCTGATTTTCCGCACACCGGCCCACACCTGCATGCCTCGTTCCAGCGCACCTTCCACTAAAAAGCTTCCGATGAATCCACTGGCACCGGTGACTAATATTTTTTTCTCCATAAACTTATTTTTCCGGTTCTACATGGATACTGATGTAGGTATCCTCTCCAAAAGTATCCCGCAACTTCTGCTCAATGGCAGTAGCCTTTTCATGTGCCTCATGCAACGAGATACTTCCGTCCATCCGCACGTGCATGTCTATCGCATAATGACTTCCTATACGGCGGGTACGCAAATGATGCGGCTGCGACACACCGTCCAGTGACAATACCGTCTGCGTAATTTCCTGCTCTATATCGTCGGGCAACGAGCGTTCCAATAGTTCATCAATACAAGCCTTCAGCTGCTTTACCGCCACCTGCACAATAAAGAAACTGACAATCACTGCCGCCAGAGGGTCGAGCACACGCCAGCTTTCTCCCAACAGGATAGCTCCTCCAATACCTACGGCCGTACCGATGGAAGAAAATGCATCGCTGCGGTGATGCCAGGCATTGGCTATCACTGCCGGACTATTACAACGTTTTCCCACCAGCCGGGTGTAATGAAACAAAATTTCTTTCGATACCACGGATACAATGGCACCAGCCAGTGCAATGCCTCTCCTTTTGCAAAACTGATGATTGATTCTATTCCACTCCAGCAAATTCCTACTCCTACAGCCAGCAAAGCCGCTCCAATCAAGAGCGTAGCCAGTGTTTCGTACTTTCCATGTCCGTAGTCATGTCCCTTATCTTCCGGTTTGCTGGAAATACGCACAAACACGATGACAATCAAGTCCGTTATCAAATCCGATAAAGAGTGCACTGCATCGGCAATCATCGCCGCACTCTTACCCCAGAAGCCTGCCGCAAACTTACAGGCCACCAGCAGAATATTGACCAGACTACCCACCAGGGTTACCTTGTAAATCTCACGTTCACGAACGGATGTTCCAATCTCATTCATATCTTACTTTTGTAAAAAGAATGTGGCAAAGATAATAGTTTTTCAGCATCTTAACAGAAAAAACCACGTTTATTCCCCGGAAATCACTTTCTTTGTATAAAGATAATCTTACCAACAGCAGAGAGCTGTTGATTTAAAACAAAACAACATGGCTAAAAAGAAAAAAGAAAAGAAAGGCGGAAAGCACCTGAAGAAAAAAGAGCTCGTAGAGATACTGCTCAACTATTTCCGTACAAAGCCGAATGAAGCATTCAGCCTCAAGCAGTTGTTCCAAGCTCTAAAACTTACAACCCATCCGGGAAAAATGCTCTGCATCGATGTAGTGGAAGAAATGTTGGAAGACAACTTCCTGATTGAAATCGAAAAAGGGCGCTATAAAATCAATGACAAAGGACAGATTCTGACCGGAACCTTCGTACGTAAAAGCAATGGAAAGAACTCGTTTATCCCTGAAGAAGGAGGAGAACCCATTTTCATTGCGGAACGCAACTCTGCCCATGCAATGAACAATGACAAGGTGAAAGTTGCCTTGTGTGCCAAACGTAAAAAGCATCAGCTGGAAGCGCAGGTAATCGAGATTCTGGAACACGCCAACGAAACCTTTGTCGGTGTATTGAAAGTCAGCAAGAATTATGCGTTCCTGCTTACGGAAACCAGTACCCTGGCTAACGACATCTTTATCCCGAAAGACAAGCTGAAAGGCGGAAAGAACGGCGATAAGGCTATTGTCCGCATTACCGAATGGCCGGAAGAAGCAAAGAATCCGTTTGGCGAAGTGATCGACATCCTCGGAAAAGCGGGTGACAACACTACTGAAATGCACGCTATTCTGGCTGAATACGGATTGCCGTACGTATATCCGCAGGCAGTAGAAACTGCAGCAGAGAAATTATCGGCCGACATCACACCAGAAGATTATGCCGAACGCGAAGATTTCCGCGATGTCGTGACGTTCACCATCGACCCGAAAGATGCCAAAGACTTTGACGATGCGTTGTCCATCCGCACCCTGAAACCCGGCTTATGGGAAGTGGGTGTGCATATTGCGGACGTATCACACTATGTAAAAGAAGGAAGCATCATCGACAAGGAAGCAGCCAAACGTGCGACTTCTGTCTACCTGGTAGACCGCACCATCCCGATGCTGCCGGAACGTCTGTGCAACTTTATCTGCTCCCTGCGTCCTGATGAAGAAAAGCTGGCTTACTCTGTCATTTTCGAGATGAATGAAAAGGCGGAAGTGAAGAACTACCGCATCCGTCATACGGTAATCAAATCCAACCGTCGGTTCACGTACGAAGAAGCACAACAAATCATTGAAACAGGAGAAGGTGACTACAAGGAAGAGGTGCTTCAACTGAATTGTTTGGCACAGATTCTGCGAGAGAAACGAATGGCTGCCGGCTCCATCAATTTTGACCGCTGTGAGGTAAAATTTGAAATCGATGAAACGGGTAAACCGCTCAGCGTATATTTCAAGGTGTCTAAAGAAGCCAACAAGCTGATTGAAGAATTCATGCTATTAGCCAACAAAACGGTGGCAGAATACGTAGGAAAAGTCCCCAAAAACAAAAAACCGAAGGTACTTCCTTATCGTATCCACGACTTGCCCGACCCTGACAAGCTGGATAACCTGAATCAGTTTATCGCCCGCTTCGGTTACAAAATCCGCACAGGAGGTAGCAAAGCTGAAGTATCCAAGTCTATCAATCATTTGTTAGGCGAAATTGAAGGAAAGAAAGAACAAAACCTGATAGAAACAGTGTCTTTACGCGCCATGCAGAAAGCACGCTATTCGATTTATAACATCGGACACTACGGACTGGCATTCGATTACTATACGCACTTCCCCTCTCCTATCCGCCGTTATCCGGACTTGATGGTACACCGGCTGCTTACCCGTTACCTGGCAGGAGGACGAAGCGCACAAGCCGACAAGTATGAAACTCTCTGCGAACACAGTTCGGCAATGGAGCAGACTGCAGCCAGTGCAGAACGTGCATCCGTGAAATACAAACAGGTGGAATTTATGGGTGAACGTATCGGAGAAGTGTACGATGGTGTAATTTCCGGTGTCACAGAATGGGGACTCTATGTGGAAATCAACGAAAACAAGTGTGAGGGCATGATTGCCATGCGCGACTTGGGCAACGACTTCTACGAGTTCGACGAAAAGAACTACTGCCTCATCGGACGTCGTCACCACCAGAAATTCAGTCTCGGCGACCCTATTAAGATTAAAGTAGCCCGTGCTAACCTGGCTAAGAAACAACTGGATTTCGTATTGGCTGAAGCTTAAATAATCCAGCTATAAAATCCCCTTACTCTATCTCATTCCGAATTGATGCAGACAAAGTAAGGGGAGACACTGTCCAAAATTTTGTGTAAATGGAAACAGGATTCAGTTGTAAGTTTCTTC
>ENA-ORSK01002192-ORSK01002192.1-human-gut-metagenome-genome-assembly--contig:-NODE-2192-length-13470-cov-2.622139_pt1 | contig 13470 bp, 10 predicted proteins | sample MGYA00242192_ERZ509159 | MGnify/ENA primary metagenome ERZ509159 (study PRJEB26280, sample SAMEA2338663) | human gut metagenome | biome: human gut; feature: human-associated habitat; material: faeces...
TAACCAAATCAGCTTGACCGCCAATGACAGCACGCTGAGCGGGCAAGCACAGGTCACGCTGACAGAGAAACCTGAATGGCAGCTGAGACTGCAATTCCCGCAACTGAATCTTGACAACCTCATCCCGCTTAATGAAACCGCGAATGGTGAAAACGGTGCCGCGCAGCAGGGGCAGAGCCAATCAACGTTGCCGCGCCCGGTTATTTCTTCGCGTATTGATGAACCGGCCTATCAGGGACTGCAAGGCTTTACGGCTGATATTTTGTTGCAGGCCAGTAACGTGCGCTGGCACGGAATGAATTTTACAGATGTTGCCACGCAAATGACCAACAAGTCGGGTTTGCTGGAGATTATCCAGTTGCAGGGCAAACTTAACCAGGGTGTTGTGTCGTTACCTGGTACGCTGGATGCCACAGCCTCTCACCCGCGTATAGTTTTCCATCCACGGCTGGAAAATGTCGAGATTGGTTCCATTCTGAATGCCTTTAACTACCCCATTTCGCTGACCGGTAAAATGTCACTGGCGGGGGATTTCTCTGGTGCTGACATAGATGCCGAAGCATTTCGCCGTAACTGGCAAGGGCAGGCGCATGTTGAGATGACCGACACACGTATGGAAGGGATGAACTTCCAGCAGATGATTCAGCAAGCGGTAGAGCGTAATGGCGGTGATGTGAAGGCCGCTGAAAACTTTGATAACGTGACCCGGCTTGATCACTTCTCTACCGATTTGACGCTCGACAATGGTGTTGTGACACTTGATGACATGCAGGGCGAGTCGCCCATGCTGGCGCTTTCCGGGGCTGGTACGTTGAATCTGGCAGATCAAACCTGCGACACCCAGTTTGATATTCGGGTCGTGGGTGGCTGGAACGGGGAAAGTAAACTGATTGATTTCCTGAAAGAAACGCCAGTACCGCTGCGGGTTTATGGCAACTGGCAGCAACTCAATTACAGCCTGCAAGTGGATCAGTTACTGCGCAAACATCTACAGGACGAAGCGAAACGTCGCCTGAATGACTGGGCCGAGCGGAATAAAGATTCCCGCAATGGCAAAGATGTGAAGAAGTTGCTGGAGAAGATGTAGGTTACCAGGTGACCAGTCCTGTAGGCCTGATAAGACGCGTAAAGCGTCGCATCAGGCGTTCGCGGCGGCACCATTATATTCTGAATATGTAAGATCGAAGGCTGTTCCGTTCACTTGATGTTCCTCACTACTATGGAACGCTCAAGCCGGTGAACGTGCCAGGGTGGCTCAATCTCCACCACCCTGGCAACCCGGGCTCCCGGCGGTAAATCGCCGCTGGCGCGGTTCCCTCATCTTATTCCTTTCGGCTATCGGGTAAAATGACCGATACCATCACACCTTGTACTCCATCTCGCCATCCTTACGCAGCGGTATAATCTGCACCTTCTGCACGCGATGGCTTTCTACCTGCAACGTTTTAAGCAAATAATCCCCCACCTGAACTTCTTCGCCAGGTTTTGGAATACGCTGCAAATACTCCATCAACAGCCCGGCAATGGTGTGATATTCACGTTTTTCATCCAGCGGCAGCGGCACATATTGCACCAGATCTTCCAGCGGCATATGACCATTCGCCGTCCAGGAACCGTCCGCATTCTTCTGAATATCATGGCGGGCGTCGATCTCTTCCACTTCGTTCGGTAAGTTACCGGCAATGGTTTCAGTGACGTCACTTAATGTCACAATCCCTTCCACCGAGCCAAACTCATCCACCACAAAAGCAAAGTGCGTGCGGGCATTACGGAACTGCTCCAGGGCAGGTAACAACGGCAAGGTTTCCGGGAACACCAGCGGCTGGCGAATCAACACCCGCAGGTTGAGCGGTTCGCCGCGCAGAGACTGTTGTAGCAGGTCGATAACGTGAACAACACCGAGCAAATCTTCTGCGTCATCACCGTCGGTAACCACCAGCCGCGTATGCTGATTTCGCTCCAGCAACTGGCGGATTTCTTCTTCCGGCGCGTTGAGATCGATATGCTCAATATCGTGGCGCGACGTCATAATGCTGCTGACGGTACGCTGGTTAAGATTAAGTACCCGCTCAATCATCCGCCGTTCCTGCGGATTAAAGATCTGCTGGTTTCCATGATCCACCAGCATGGACGCGGTTTCGGCGTCCAGTTCCGCATCTTCTTTTTGCCCGCTAAGCAGGCGCATTACCGCTTCGGTAGTCCGCTGGCGTAGCGTCTGATTAGCGGAAAGAAAACGTCGCCGGTTAAAGATAGCCAACTGATTGAGTGCCTCGATCATCACCGAGAAACCAATGGCAGCGTACAGGTAGCCTTTCGGAATGACGAAGCCGAAACCTTCTGCCACCAGGCTAAAGCCAATCATCAACAGGAAGCTTAAGCAGAGAATAACGATGGTCGGGTGGCTATTAACGAACTGGGTTAACGGCTTGCTGGCCATCAACATCAGGCTGATAGCGATAACCACGGCGGCCATCATGACCAGTAAATGGTCGACCATCCCGACGGCGGTAATCACCGAGTCGAGTGAGAAGATGGCGTCCAGTACCACAATTTGTGTCACCACCCCCCAGAACTTTGCACCTTTGCGTTGTGTGGGATTATTGCTGTCTTTCCCTTCCAGCCGTTCGTTCAGCTCCATCGTGGCTTTGAACAACAGGAAGAAACCACCAAACAGCATGATTAAGTCGCGGGCGCTAAAGGTAAACGAGCGGAAGCTGAACAGCGGTTGCGTCAGGGTGACCAGCCAGGAGATTGACGCCAGCAGTAACAGGCGCATTAACATCGCCAGCAGCAGCCCGGTAACCCGTGCGCGGTCGCGCTGCTTCGGCGGTAGTTTTTCGGCGAGGATGGCAATAAAGACCAGGTTATCAATGCCGAGGACCAGTTCGATCACAATCAGCGTGATTAACCCGGCCCAGATAGACGGATCGGCAATCCATTCCATAGTAAGTACAAAACCTATTCGTTGTATGACAAATGTCACAATTCGATCATGGATAAATCGGGGCAAAAATGCAATGTTGCAGCACTATTTATCTCATATTATTTGAGGGTAATAACATCACATTATCCCTGAATTAAAAGTGGTAATAATAAAACATTATTTAAGAAATATCGCATGTGGAGACGCAATATTAAATATTGTCAACCTAAAGAAACTCCTAAAAACCATATTGAATGACACTTAATATAATTCTTAAAAATAACCAATTGCCGAATTGTTACCTTGCCTGCTATTCCGTTAGCTGTAACACTTCCTCCTGCATTATTGGAGAGCCAATATTCAATTACCATAATGTCACCTTATATTCGGAAGTTAATTTCCGCAATAACCCTTTCTCATCAACGATTGTATGCAGAGAGGGTTTGAAAAATTAAGCTAAATCAGTGTATTGGTAGCTAAAAAGCCAGGGGCGGTAGCGTGTCTGGATGCCTGAAAGACCAGTCTGAATTATTCTGTCAATAGCCTGCGGATGAAATCAATTTTTTTAGGACTGATGCCAGTTAAATTTTTATTCAATTAACTGCAAGGTAAATGTGCATGGCGACATTGCTATTAATAGTGCACAGGATAATTACTCTGCCAAAGTGATAAATAAACAATGATGAAATCCAAAATGAAATTGATGCCATTATTGGTGTCAGTAACCTTGATAAGCGGTTGCACAGTACTTCCGGGCAGCAATATGTCGACGATGGGCAAAGACGTCATCAAACAGCAGGACGCTGATTTCGATCTCGACAAAATGGTGAATGTTTATCCGCTGACCCCGCGCCTGATTGACCAATTACGCCCACGCCCGAATGTAGCGCGCCCCAATATGACGCTGGAAAGTGAGATCGCGAATTACCAGTATCGCGTCGGGCCGGGGGACGTTCTTAATGTCACCGTCTGGGATCACCCGGAACTCACCCCGCCAGCCGGTCAGTACCGCAGCTCCAGCGACACCGGCAACTGGGTACAGCCTGACGGCACTATGTTTTACCCGTATATCGGCAAGGTTCACGTAGTCGGGAAAACGCTCGCTGAAATCCGCAGTGATATTACCGGGCGCTTAGCGACGTACATCGCTGACCCGCAGGTGGACGTTAATATCGCCGCCTTCCGCTCACAAAAGGCCTATATCTCAGGTCAGGTGAATAAATCCGGTCAACAGGCGATCACCAACGTACCACTGACCATTCTCGACGCCATCAACGCCGCAGGTGGCCTGACCGACACCGCTGACTGGCGCAACGTGGTGCTAACACACAATGGTCGTGAAGAACGCATTTCTTTGCAGGCGCTGATGCAAAACGGCGACCTCAATCAGAACCGACTGCTTTATCCCGGCGATATTCTCTACGTGCCGCGTAATGATGATCTGAAAGTATTTGTGATGGGTGAAGTGAAGAAACAGAGCACCCTGAAAATGGACTTTAGCGGCATGACCCTGACTGAAGCTCTGGGCAATGCCGAAGGCATCGACATGACCACCTCCAACGCCAGCGGCATCTTTGTCATTCGTCCGTTGAAAGGCGAGGGCGGGCGTAACGGCAAGATTGCCAATATCTACCAGCTGGATATGTCCGATGCGACGTCGCTGGTGATGGCGACAGAATTCCGCCTGCAACCTTATGACGTGGTGTATGTCACCACCGCCCCGGTTTCCCGCTGGAACCGTCTGATCAATCAGTTGCTGCCAACTATTAGCGGTGTCCGTTACATGACGGATACAGCCAGCGACATTCATAACTGGTAATCGTCATGTTTAACAACATCTTAGTTGTCTGTGTCGGCAATATTTGCCGTTCCCCGACGGCGGAACGCTTACTGCAACGTTATCACCCGGAGCTGAAAGTGGAGTCCGCTGGACTCGGCGCGCTGGTCGGTAAGGGCGCTGATCCTACCGCTATCAGCGTCGCCGCAGAACATCAACTGTCTCTGGAAGGTCACTGTGCACGGCAAATCAGCCGCCGTCTGTGTCGCAACTATGACCTGATTTTGACCATGGAAAAGCGCCATATCGAACGCTTATGCGAGATGGCACCTGAGATGCGCGGCAAAGTGATGCTGTTTGGTCACTGGGATAACGAATGTGAAATCCCCGATCCGTATCGCAAAAGCCGGGAAACGTTTGCAGCGGTGTACACATTACTTGAACGGTCTGCCCGCCAGTGGGCGCAGGCATTGAACGCAGAGCAGGTATAAGAATGACAGAAAAAGTAAAACAACATGCCGCTCCGGTAACGGGCAGTGATGAAATCGATATTGGTCGCCTGGTCGGCACCGTCATTGAAGCGCGCTGGTGGGTGATTGGCATCACCGCCGTATTTGCCGTCTGTGCCGTGGTTTACACCTTCTTCGCCACGCCGATTTATAGTGCCGACGCACTGGTACAAATCGAGCAAAACAGCGGCAATTCGTTAGTGCAGGATATCGGATCGGCGTTAGCCAACAAACCGCCTGCATCGGACGCCGAGATCCAGTTGATTCGTTCGCGCCTGGTGCTTGGTAAAACGGTGGACGATCTCGACCTCGATATTGCGGTGAGCAAAAACACGTTCCCGATTTTCGGTGCGGGCTGGGATCGCCTGATGGGACGTCAGAACGAAACGGTGAAAGTGACCACCTTTAACCGCCCGAAAGAGATGGCGGATCAGGTGTTTACGCTTAATGTGCTGGACGATAAAAACTACACCCTGAGCAGCGATGGCGGCTTTAGCGCCCGTGGGCAAGCGGGCCAGATACTGAAAAAAGAAGGCGTCACGCTGATGGTTGAAGCCATTCACGCCAGCCCGGGCAGTGAGTTTACCGTCACCAAATACTCCACGCTGGGGATGATCAACCAACTGCAAAACAGCCTGACGGTAACGGAGAACGGCAAAGACGCAGGCGTACTGAGCCTGACTTATACCGGTGAAGATCGCGAACAGATCCGCGACATTCTTAACAGCATCGCCCGTAACTATCAGGAACAAAATATTGAGCGCAAATCGGCGGAAGCGTCGAAAAGCCTCGCTTTCCTCGCGCAACAGTTACCGGAAGTACGTAGCCGCCTCGATGTTGCCGAAAACAAACTGAATGCCTTCCGTCAGGATAAAGATTCTGTTGATCTGCCGCTGGAAGCGAAAGCGGTGCTCGATTCGATGGTGAACATCGACGCGCAGTTGAACGAACTGACCTTTAAAGAGGCGGAAATCTCCAAGCTGTACACCAAAGTTCACCCCGCGTACCGCACGCTGCTGGAGAAACGTCAGGCGCTGGAAGACGAAAAAGCCAAACTTAATGGTCGCGTAACGGCGATGCCGAAAACCCAGCAGGAAATTGTCCGTCTGACCCGCGATGTCGAGTCTGGTCAGCAGGTCTATATGCAACTGCTGAATAAAGAGCAGGAGCTGAAAATCACCGAAGCCAGCACCGTCGGCGATGTGCGCATTGTTGACCCGGCAATCACCCAGCCAGGTGTACTGAAACCGAAGAAAGGGCTGATTATCCTTGGGGCGATTATTCTTGGCCTGATGCTCTCTATCGTGGGTGTGCTGCTGCGCTCGTTGTTTAATCGCGGCATCGAAAGCCCGCAGGTGCTGGAAGAACACGGTATCAGCGTCTATGCCAGCATCCCGTTGTCGGAATGGCAGAAAGCGCGCGATAGCGTCAAAACCATCAAAGGGATTAAACGCTATAAACAGAGCCAGCTACTGGCGGTGGGGAATCCAACCGATCTGGCGATTGAAGCCATCCGCAGTCTGCGTACCAGTTTGCACTTCGCGATGATGCAGGCACAGAACAATGTGTTGATGATGACCGGGGTTAGCCCGTCAATCGGTAAAACCTTTGTCTGCGCCAACCTGGCGGCGGTGATCAGCCAGACCAATAAACGGGTGTTGTTGATCGACTGCGATATGCGCAAAGGCTACACCCACGAGCTGCTGGGCACTAATAACGTTAATGGCCTGTCGGAAATTCTGATTGGTCAGGGCGATATTACTACCGCTGCTAAACCGACCTCTATTGCCAAATTTGACCTGATCCCGCGCGGTCAGGTGCCGCCAAATCCTTCTGAACTGTTGATGAGCGAACGCTTTGCCGAACTGGTGAACTGGGCGAGTAAAAACTACGACCTGGTGTTGATTGATACGCCGCCGATTCTGGCAGTGACCGATGCGGCAATTGTTGGTCGTCATGTCGGAACCACGTTAATGGTGGCGCGTTATGCGGTCAACACATTGAAAGAAGTGGAAACCAGTCTGAGCCGCTTTGAGCAAAATGGTATTCCGGTGAAAGGGGTGATTCTGAACTCCATCTTCCGCCGCGCCAGCGCGTATCAGGATTATGGCTATTACGAATACGAATATAAGTCGGATGCGAAATAACGACGCCTGCATTCGCACCGCCCCGTAGGCCGGATAAGGCGCTCACGCCGCATCCGGCAAGCAAACCAGCTCATAAGCCGGGAGAACAACCTATGAAAGACAATCCGCTGATCTCAATCTATATGCCAACCTGGAACCGCCAACAACTGGCGATTCGGGCGATAAAATCGGTCCTGCGCCAGGACTACAGCAACTGGGAGATGATCATCGTGGATGATTGCTCCACCTCCTGGGAACAACTGCAACAGTACGTCACTGCCCTCAACGATCCGCGTATCACTTACATCCACAACGACATTAACAGCGGGGCGTGCGCGGTGCGTAACCAGGCGATTATGCTGGCGCAAGGGGAATACATCACCGGGATCGATGATGATGATGAATGGACGCCCAACCGCCTGAGCGTCTTCCTCGCCCATAAACAGCAACTGGTCACTCACGCCTTTTTGTACGCTAACGACTACGTTTGCCAGGGCGAAGTCTATTCCCAACCAGCAAGTTTGCCGCTGTATCCCAAATCGCCGTATTCACGCCGCCTGTTCTATAAACGCAATATCATTGGCAATCAGGTCTTTACCTGGGCGTGGCGTTTCAAAGAATGTTTGTTCGATACCGAACTGAAAGCGGCACAGGATTACGACATCTTCCTGCGGATGGTGGTGGAGTATGGCGAACCGTGGAAAGTGGAAGAAGCGACGCAGATCCTGCATATCAATCACGGTGAAATGCAGATCACCTCGTCACCGAAAAAATTCTCCGGATACTTCCACTTTTACCGCAAGCACAAAGACAAATTCGACCGTGCCAGTAAAAAATATCAGCTGTTTACCCTCTACCAGATCCGCAATAAACGTATGACCTGGCGCACTTTGCTGACGCTGCTGTCGGTGCGTAACGGCAAACGTCTGGCTGATGGTATTCGGGGGCGCTAAAGATGCTGGAAGATCTACGCGCCAACAGCTGGAGTTTACGCCCGTGCTGCATGGTTCTTGCCTATCGCGTCGCTCATTTTTGTTCGGTGTGGCGCAAAAAGAACGTTCTCAACAATCTGTGGGCGGCCCCGCTGCTGGTGCTGTATCGCATTATCACCGAATGCTTTTTCGGTTATGAAATCCAGGCTGCCGCGACCATTGGCCGCCGCTTTACTATCCATCACGGTTACGCCGTAGTGATCAATAAAAACGTGGTAGCGGGGGATGATTTCACCATTCGCCACGGCGTCACTATCGGCAATCGGGGGGCCGATAACATGGCATGTCCGCACATTGGCAACGGCGTCGAACTCGGTGCCAACGTCATTATTCTTGGTGATATCACGCTTGGTAACAACGTCACCGTGGGCGCGGGCAGCGTGGTGCTCGACTCTGTCCCGGACAACGCGCTGGTGGTGGGAGAAAAAGCGCGAGTGAAGGTAATTAAATGAATATTCTGCAATTTAATGTGCGACTGGCGGAAGGTGGGGCGGCAGGTGTGGCGTTAGATCTCCACCAGCGTGCGCTGCAACAGGGGCTGGCGTCACATTTTGTCTACGGCTACGGCAAAGGCGGCAAAGAGAGCGTCAGCCATCAGAACTATCCGCAGGTAATCAAACATACGCCGCGGATGACCGCAATGGCGAATATTGCCCTGTTTCGTCTGTTTAATCGCGATCTGTTCGGCAATTTCAATGAGTTATATCGCACCATTACCCGCACCCCGGGGCCGGTGGTCCTGCATTTCCATGTGCTGCATAGCTACTGGCTAAATCTTAAGAGCGTGGTGCGCTTTTGCGAAAAAGTGAAAAACCATAAACCGGACGTCACTCTGGTCTGGACGCTGCACGACCACTGGAGTGTAACCGGGCGCTGCGCCTTTACTGACGGTTGTGAAGGCTGGAAAACGGGCTGCGAGAAATGCCCGACCTTAAATAACTATCCGCCGGTGAAGATTGATCGCGCGCACCAGCTGGTGGCGGGCAAACGCCAGTTATTCCGTGAGATGCTGGCGCTGGGTTGTCAGTTTATTTCCCCCAGCCAGCATGTGGCTGATGCTTTCAATAGTCTGTACGGTCCAGGGCGTTGCCGGATCATCAATAATGGTATTGATATGGCAACCGAAGCGATTCTGGCGGACTTGCCTCCGGTGCGCGAAACCCAGGGCAAGCCGAAAATCGCGGTGGTGGCGCATGACCTGCGTTACGACGGCAAGACTAACCAGCAACTGGTGCGTGAGATGATGGCGCTGGGCGACAAAATCGAACTGCATACCTTTGGTAAGTTCTCGCCGTTCACCGCTGGCAACGTGGTTAATCACGGCTTTGAAACTGACAAGCGCAAGTTGATGAGCGCGCTCAATCAGATGGATGCGCTGGTATTCAGTTCTCGCGTCGATAACTACCCACTGATTTTGTGTGAGGCGTTATCAATTGGCGTGCCGGTGATTGCCACCCATAGCGACGCGGCACGTGAAGTGTTGCAAAAATCCGGCGGTAAAACCGTCAGCGAAGAAGACGTGCTGCAACTGGTGCAGTTAAGCAAACCGGAAATCGCGCAGGCGATATTTGGTACCACGCTGGCTGAGTTCAGCCAACGCAGCCGCGCGGCCTACAGTGGACAACAGATGCTGGAGGAGTATGTCAACTTCTATCAGAATCTGTAGCTACCTGCTGCTGCCGCTGATTTACCTGCTGGTTAACGTCAAAATCGCCCAGCTTGGCGAAAGTTTCCCCATCACCATCGTCACTTTTTTACCTGTTTTGTTACTGCTGTTTTTAGAACGCATCAGCGTTAAAAAATTGATGATTGCCTTAGGGATTGGCGCGGGACTCACGGCGTTTAACTACTTGTTTGGTCAGTCGTTGGATGCCAGTAAATACGTCACTTCAACCATGCTGTTTGTCTATATTGTGATCATTATTGGCATGGTGTGGAGTATTCGCTTTAAAACGATTTCGCCACACAACCATCGCAAGATTTTACGTTTCTTTTATCTGGTGGTCGGGCTGGTGGTGGCGCTGGCGGCGATGGAGATGGCGCAAATTATCCTCACCGGTGGCAGCAGTATTATGGAGTCGATTTCGAAATATCTGATTTACAGCAACAGCTATGTGCTGAATTTCATCAAATTCGGCGGCAAGCGCACGACAGCACTTTATTTCGAACCGGCATTTTTCGCTCTGGCATTAATCTCAATTTGGCTCAGCATCAAACAGTTTGGTATCAAAACGCCTAAAACCGATGCTATGATTCTCGCAGGGATAATATTATCCGGATCGTTTTCAGGGGTTATGACCTTTATCCTGTTTTATTTGCTGGAGTGGGCATTTCAATATCTGAATAAAGAGGCGATTAAGAAAAAGTTACCGTTAGCATTGATTTCTCTGGCTGTATTCCTGGTTGGTGTGGTAATCGCGTTTCCTTATATTTCCACCCGTCTGGGCGATTTAGGTACGGAAGGATCGTCATCGTATTATCGTATTGTCGGTCCGCTGGTGATGGTCGGTTATTCTTTGACCCATATTGACGGTGTAGTCAGATTTGGCTCACTTTATGAATATGTCGCATCATTCGGAATATTTAACGGTGCGGATGTCGGAAAAACCATAGACAATGGTTTGTATCTGCTGATTATTTATTTTTCCTGGTTCGCGGTGTTTTTATCGCTGTGGTACATGGGGAAAGTGATAAAAATGATGATCAACGCTTTTGGTGATAACCGCAATTTTCGCGTGCAATTATATCTTTTTACTCCGGTTTCGCTGTTTTTTACCGGTTCGATATTTAGCCCGGAATATGCATTTTTAATCGTCTGTCCGTTTATTTTGCGAAAAGCGTTAAATATACACCCTAAATAATTCGAGTTGCAGGAAGTTGGTGACGCAACGAATCCCCAGAAGCGTACACGAGTACGTGACTGGGGTGAGCGAGGAAAACCAACGCACATGCCGCTTGAAGTATGACGGGTATTACGAGGTAAAACATGTTGCTTAGCATAATCACTGTCGCGTTTCGTAACCTCGAAGGGATAGTCAAAACACACGCCTCGCTGGCGCATCTGGCGCAGGCGGACGATATCAGCTTCGAATGGATTGTTGTCGATGGCGGTTCCAATGACGGCACCCGTGAGTACCTGGAAAATCTCAATGGTATCTATAACCTACGCTTTGTCAGCGAGCCAGATAACGGTATCTACGACGCCATGAACAAAGGCATTGCGATGGCACAAGGCAAGTTCGCGTTGTTTCTCAACTCGGGCGATATTTTTCATCAGGATGCCGCATATTTTGTCCGTAAGTTAAAAATGCAAAAAGATAACGTGATGATCACCGGCGATGCGCTGCTGGATTTTGGCGACGGGCATAAAATTAAACGTAGCGCCAAACCAGGTTGGTATATTTATCATAGCCTGCCCGCCAGTCATCAGGCGATATTTTTCCCGGTACCCGGTTTGAAAAAATGGCGTTATGACCTGGAATATAAAGTTTCTTCTGATTACGCGCTGGCAGCCAAAATGTATAAAGCAGGTTATGCATTTAAAAAACTCAATGGCCTGGTGTCTGAATTTTCTATGGGTGGGGTATCTACCACCAATAATATGGAATTGTGTGCTGACGCCAAAAAAGTCCAACGGCAAATATTACATGTGCCTGGCTTCTGGGCAGAATTATCCTGGCATTTACGCCAACGTACTACCTCAAAGACGAAAGCCTTATATAACAAAAGCTGAATATAAGGGAAAACGATGCAAGATTTAAGCGGTTTCTCGGTGCCGAAAGGGTTCCGGGGCGGCAACGCTATTAAAGTGCAATTGTGGTGGGCAGTACAGGCAACATTATTTGCCTGGTCGCCACAAGTATTGTATCGCTGGCGGGCATTTTTATTACGTTTATTCGGCGCAAAAATAGGAAAAAACGTAGTTATTCGTCCGTCAGTAAAAATTACCTATCCGTGGAAATTAACCTTAGGTGATTACGCGTGGGTCGGCGATGACGTCAATTTATATACCCTCGGTGAAATAACCATTGGCGCACATTCGGTGATATCGCAAAAAAGTTATTTATGCACCGGGAGCCACGACCATGCAAGTCAACATTTCACCATTAACGCCACGCCTATTGTGATTGGCGAGAAATGCTGGCTGGCAACCGATGTTTTTGTTGCCCCAGGCGTCACGATTGGCGACGGCACCGTCGTGGGTGCGCGAAGCAGTGTTTTTAAATCGCTTCCGGCAAATGTGGTTTGCCGGGGGAATCCCGCAGTGGTGATACGCAAACGCGTTGAAACTGAATAAATTCAAAAAAATACAGAGGAATAAGAGATGTCAAAAGTCGCTCTCATCACCGGTGTAACCGGACAAGACGGTTCTTACCTGGCAGAGTTTCTGCTGGAAAAAGGTTACGAGGTGCATGGTATTAAGCGTCGTGCATCGTCATTCAACACCGAGCGCGTGGATCACATTTATCAGGATCCGCACACCTGCAACCCGAAATTCCATCTGCATTATGGCGACCTGAGTGATACCTCCAACCTGACGCGCATTTTGCGTGAAGTGCAGCCGGATGAAGTGTACAACCTGGGCGCAATGAGCCACGTTGCGGTCTCTTTTGAGTCACCAGAATATACCGCAGACGTTGATGCGATGGGTACGCTGCGCCTGCTGGAGGCGATCCGCTTCCTCGGTCTGGAAAAGAAAACCCGTTTCTATCAGGCTTCCACCTCTGAACTGTACGGTCTGGTGCAGGAAATTCCGCAGAAAGAAACCACGCCGTTCTACCCGCGATCTCCGTATGCGGTCGCCAAACTGTACGCCTACTGGATCACCGTTAACTACCGCGAATCCTATGGCATGTACGCCTGTAACGGTATTCTCTTCAACCATGAATCCCCGCGCCGCGGCGAAACCTTCGTTACCCGAAAAATCACCCGCGCAATCGCCAACATCGCCCAGGGGCTGGAGTCGTGTCTGTACCTCGGCAATATGGATTCCCTGCGTGACTGGGGCCATGCCAAAGACTACGTAAAAATGCAGTGGATGATGCTGCAACAGGAACAGCCGGAAGATTTCGTTATCGCGACCGGCGTTCAGTACTCCGTACGTCAGTTCGTGGAAATGGCGGCAGCACAGCTGGGCATCAAA
>ENA-ORSK01002206-ORSK01002206.1-human-gut-metagenome-genome-assembly--contig:-NODE-2206-length-13434-cov-2.854997_pt1 | contig 13434 bp, 9 predicted proteins | sample MGYA00242192_ERZ509159 | MGnify/ENA primary metagenome ERZ509159 (study PRJEB26280, sample SAMEA2338663) | human gut metagenome | biome: human gut; feature: human-associated habitat; material: faeces...
TTTCCCTGCTCTGCCAGATGTTTCGCACCGTTCTGTGACATGCCGACGCCGTGGCCGTAGCCGCCGCCGTAAAATGTAAAGGAGACAGCCGTTTCCCCTTCTTTTTCCGGAACCACGGCAAAGCAGGCGCTCGGAAGCAGATCCATCTCGCAGCTTACGGTTCCGTCGTTTTTCTGAATCGGCCAGCCTTTCGCCGAGAGGAACTTTCGGATCTGATACTCTCCCTCGATTTCCATGGATCCTTTTTCCCCCTCGATACGGACGGTTTCTGCCGCACCGCCCTCTGACCGCCGCAGCACCTCAATCCCCGTGATCTCCCCGATTTTCTGATCCTCTACCCGTTCTGACAGCACATCCGCCGGAATCGTCACCTGCCAGCGGTACCAGCCGTCCTCCACTTCCAGACTTGTGCTGTCCCTTTTGGTGATAAACGATGCAAACGCCTCCTCCGTCTCCGGTTCCTGCTTCTCCCCGCCTACCGTCACGCTCTTCAGATATTCTGCCGTCTCCGCCGTATTCCACACTTCATCCGTACTCGTCTTCCCGCAGGAGGTTGAGAAAAAATACGCCTGAATTGGTTCCCCGCCGCAGGTGATGATTTTTCCTTCTGTCTCCGCCACCGCAGCGTCTGTCTCCGGCTGCGCTTCCATATTGTGGTAGACCTGGCTTTCCACGCTGTCGTCTACATCCGCGTGGTAGTTCTCCCACGTTTTTTCACGAATTCTGGCACACGCATACGTTCTCGCACAGACCGCCTGTGCTTTTAATGCCTCCTTTTCATAGGAGGACGGCATCTCACTCGGCACGACATACCGAAGATACATTTCCAGATCAAGTTCATTTACAACGAGAAGTCCCTCTTCGCTTTTATAGATGACAAAACTTCCCGGATAAACCGTCTCGTCCTCCGGCTTTCCCGTCATCGGCCGGCACCACATGCACAACTTCCCCGCATTCCTGTTCCGTCACACAGATCGTCTCCTGCGGGGAAGCTATGTATGCGCCGTCGTTCATGGAAAGACTTGCGTTTCCACGCAGGGACACCTGTTTCTGTGCGTATCCCAGCTTTCCGCAGTCCGTCAGAAGGACACGGATCTGCACCGGTCCGGTTGCCGTTGTTTCTTTTTGTTCTTCCTTTTTACTGTTCAGAAAAGCCGCGTTTTCCTGTTCCATGTTCTGTATCGTCTCCTCCTGCTTTTTGCCTTCCATCGTCTCCGTCCTGCTTTCTGCTGTCGCTGTCTCTTCCGGCGCATCCAGACGGCGCTTCACAACAAACAATAACAGCAGCAGGAGAATCCCCACTCCTAACAGTATCAGTTCCAATTTATCATTTTTTCTCTTCATATCTCATTCTATGCACACGGCTTTTTGTCTGATTCCTTTTCTTTTTGCGATTTTTCCTTGACAAATACCGCCCTATGGTATATAGTACGGTTGTGTATAAATTTCATATCAACATCCAGAGTGCATCAAAAGAAGATCCGTCTTTTGGTGAGAGAGGGAATTCAGGTGAGATTCCTGGGCGATCCGGTCACTGTAATCAGGGAGTGAAGCATAACAAATCCATTGTATGTCCGCAACATATGAGAAGGAATGTGGAACGATGATCTGTAAGTCAGGAAACCTGCTCTGTATGCATAGGGTTGATGCTTCCGATGAAAGCTTCCATTCAAAGACTATTATGGGATATGGAATGTCTGAAAATTTTCGATTAGATTTTTAGAAACCTTCGAGCGAGATTTATGCATTGCATTAAACGGCCGGGTAAACCGTTTCAGATTCTGGTTTCGCCTGTTCTTAGTCAGGCGCCATCCTCCGCTTAAAGGTGTCTGCTATTCCGCTTGCAGGTTGATTCAGATGGCGAAGCGGTTACCCACCTCTGAAAAGAATATGACATAACTGGTAAGATTCTGTTGGATTCGAAAACAGGGTCTTTTCTTTTTCTGTTTTTTCAGAATTCGTTTTCTGCATATTTTCCCATAAAAAGGCTCCCCGCCTGCGCTCCTGTTTTCACAGGACGCTGCAGGAAGGGAGCTTTTTTATGCTGTTTCTATAGCAAGACCCGAAAATAATGCAAAAAAGGCAGTGCTGCAGAGCGCGAATTGCAAGGAACAGATTTGAAGGCGTACCGGGGTACGACGAAAATCTGTGACGCAGTAATTCACGCTCTGCGGTGCTGAATTTTTTGCATTATTTTCGGGTCTTGCTATAAAAACAGGGAAGAAAAAAGCTCTGTCCATTTGGGCAGAGCCTTCTTGTTTTCCTTCTATTCTTCTATCTTCCCTCTCCAACATTTCCGCACCAGTGCAAACACCAGATACCCGATAGCTGCTCCAAGCGTATTCGTCACAACATCATCTAACTGGCAGAAGCCGCGCTCTGTTAAAAGCTGCACAGTTTCCAACATCATGCTCGTGGCAAATGCCGCATACACACAGTACCACCATCTCCGAAGAAACGGCACCGCCGCCGGCAGTAATGCACCGAACGGCAGAAACAGCAGAATATTTTCCACAAAATACCGGTCCGGCAGACGCTGGTTTCCCCAGGTTTCAAACAGCTTCAAATCCACACCGGTTCTCGAACCCGGTTCTCTCGAAAGCAGTGTAATCGAAATCAGCATGGCAAAATAGACGGCTACCAGAAACCACGCCAGAAGCTGCCCGCCGTGCAGCGCACGGTACTGCTCCAGCCGTTTCCGTTTCTTCTGGATCTGCTGATTTTTCCACGCCGCCGCAACCGTCACAAAGCCGACACCGACTGCAACCGCATGCGGCAGATACCGGAATGTATCAAAAATATCCTGTTCAATCGTTGTCAGATAAAGAGGAATTGCCATTTACATCACCTTCCGTATTTTCGCGGCTGATCGGAAACACCCGCGAGATAATCGAGACTGCAGTCATACAGCTTTGCCAGCGTAATCAGACAGTCCAACGGAATCTCACGGATGCCTTTTTCATACCGGTTGTAGGTGTCCGGGTGACTGAAAATCTTCCGCGCCGCCTGTGTCATCGAGTAACCGCGTTCCAGACGGAGCTCTTTCAGCCGGATCAGCATTTTCTCCCGCCCCGGCGTTTCTTCTATTTTTCTGTGCATTACTTTCCTTCTTTTTCCTGCTCCGTTTCCGCCGCTGCTTTTTCTGCCTCCGGCACATACCCCGGATTGTCGTCGTATCCTTCCAGAAAATTGTGGCGGATGCCGTGCTGCTTGTAGCCGACCACGGTGTCAATGTTGACATTTTCGACACTGCGGAAAATATTGCTCTCCACGAACGGATTCACCTTTTTCAGGTTTTTGATCAGTTCCTTAATCTCCACGCGTTTCGAACGATTCTCCTCGTTATTGCAGGTCGTGCAGGTATCGGTAAACTTGCAGGCACACTGGATGAAATGCAGACCGTTATAATCTCTCCACGCCTTGATATCATCCTCGCGCACCAGATACAGCGGGCGGATCAGCTCCATGCCCTCGAAGTGGATGCTGTGAAGCTTCGGCATCATCGTCTGCACCTGCGCACCGTAGAGCATTCCCATGAGGATCGTCTCGATGACATCATCGTAATGATGGCCGAGTGCAATCTTGTTGCAGCCGAGCTGCTGTGCAAAATGGTACAGATGACCGCGTCGCATTCTCGCGCAGAGATAGCACGGCGAATTTTCCACATGGTATACGGAATCAAAAATATCGGTTTCAAAAATCGTGATCGGAATATGAAGACTCTTTGCATTATCTTCAATGACCTTGCGGTTCTCCGGGCTGTATCCCGGATCCATGACAACGAATTTTACTTCGAAATCAAATTTATTGTGAAGCTTTAACTCCTGAAAGCATTTCGCCATCAACATCGAATCTTTTCCGCCGGAAATACAGACAGCGATTTTATCGCCCGGTTTTACCAGCTCGTATGTGTTGATCGCTTTCGTAAATTTGGACCAGATCGACTTTTTGAATTTTTTGCGGAGACTCTTCTCCACGTCTGCCGCCTTGTCCTGCTCCTCCGGCGCGCTCATCACATCCATCAGCCAGGCGATGTAACCGCCCTCCAGGCTCACAGCGTCCCAGCCCTTTTCCTGTAATTCTTCCGCCGCTGCGACACTGAACCGGCCGCGGCTGCAGCAGATAATCGTCTTTTTGCTCCGGTCAATCGCATCACTTGTCTCGATTTCTTCTGTCTTCATCACAAGCGCTCCCGGAATCGCGCCGTGGGAGATCTCTACCGCATCGCGGATATCGACGATCTGATAGCTTGACGGATCGAGCTCTTTTAGTTCTTTTATTGAAATACTGGTACTCATGTAATTTTTCCTTTTCTAATTTAAAATGCCTTACTTTTCTTCATTCTTTCATTGTATCGTTTTTTCTGTGACTGTCAAGAAAAAACGCGCAAAAACGGGGAGTCTCTGAACATTCGTTTCAAATCCTCCCCCACTTTTTTATTTTTTCCGAATATCCGCCATCGTCTTCAGCAGAAGTTCTTTCTTCCAGAAGACCAGCCCTGCACTTGCGAGCAGAATCGCGGAACGCAGGATTCGGTACGGGAAAATAAGATTGCAGATGATGCTTGCTCCAATCAGAAAAACGGAGCACGCCACAAGAAATCCTGGACTCATCAGATTTTCCTGGATTCCTTCGTTCACCAGAATCCGTTTGCTCACAATATAATGGCCGACCGAATACAGCATATAGCATGCCAGCGTCGTGTAACCGGCCGCGATGTAACCGAACAGGCGGATAAAAATAAAGTTCAGCACCACATTCGCTCCAGCCGCCGCCATGGATGCAGCCATCAGAAACTGTGTTTTTTCATAATAAAACTGCGGCATCGAGAGAATATTATAAATGAAGATAAAGAACACACTCGCTGCCACCGGCGGAATGACGTACACCGCCTCGCGGTACTTCGGTGATCCGAAAATCAGCACCAGCTCCGGGCTGATCAGCATCAGCGCCACGGCTATACCGACCACTACAACACTAAGAAGCTGCAGCACCTTCCGCATTGAACGGATGTCGCCCTTTTTGATCTTGCTGTACATCCACGGTGTCAATGCACTGTTCATACCACTGATGAAAAGCTGCACCAGCATACCAATGCTGTACGCCAGCCCGTACAGCGCAACCTCCGTCTTTCCGACCATCTTGTCGATCATGATGCGGTCGCCCTGATTCAGGATAATACCGGACAGATAATGCGGCACAATCGGAATTCCGATCCGCAGTGCGTAGCCCCAGTATTCCTTCGAAAAGAACTCTTTTCCTTTGCAGAACTGGAACACAATAATCGGCACGCAGATACAGATCTGCACTCCGACGATACCCAGGATCCTCATCATGGCCGTACCGCCGTTCATGCGGATCAGCACCAAGCTCGCAATCGGGTTCATCAGCGCCTGCAGAATCGTCACACAGACCAGAATCCGGTACCGATACTCAAACCGCTGCCGCCCCGACCAGTAAGAAAGCGCCGGACTCAGCAGCGCTTCCAAAAACATCAGCAAAATCATGGATTTCGGCAGATTTAAAATCTTCTCCCAGAAACCCGATGTAAAACAATACAATGCAAAAACCGCACCCGTAATCACAAGCGTCAGTCCCTGCATTGCAGATGTATATTCATCCCGCTGCTTCTCGTACTTTGCCATCGCATTGTCATAAACACCATTAAATAAATACAGCGATGTCATAATCGTCAAAATCTGCAGCCAGGACAGATAAACCGTATAGGTTCCGTACTCCTCGGTGCTCATCAGACGCGTGAAAATCGGAACTGTGATGAACGAAATGCCCTTCTGTAAGAAACTGCAGATCGTAAACCAAAGCGCCGCCTTCGCCTGGACGGAGAGAGAACGGTATTTTGAGGTAATGTTCATGTAAAATAGAACTCCTTGCTGTTGGTTATTTGCGTGTTTTATGTTAACACAAAATGGGGGGGACTGCAAGAGGAACATCCATTAAAATCCCCCATGGTTGAACGCTTCCATTCAACCATGGGGGATTCTCACTGCTTTATGTGTTTCGATTCCCAAATGTCATAGGTATCCCTTCTTATTTTTAAATCTTTAATGGATACCCATTCATTTCCAGCCAGCATCGCTTCTTTCACACGATTCTCCAGAACCGTATACAATTCATACTCCGTTCCGCTGAACTCATCGCCTTCATCGGCCCCGTATGTATCAATCCCGGACTCATCCTGCTGTGGTTCCATGGGTTTAATATCGCCCGTCGGCAATGTAACATCCTCATTTTCGTCCGCAAACGCCTTTTGCGGCATCACAAAAATGGATGCCGCAAGCAGAAACAAAAATGCTGTCAGTTTAACGATTCTCTTTTTTCTCCTCTCCATGCGCTTTTCCTCCCTGCAATTCTTCTAAATACAGTTTTGCATCTTTTAAGAAGCTGACCGCAATCATCACGATCACAATGCCGATCGGAAATGCCGCTACGATACTGACAGACTGCAGACTGTTCATGGAACTCTCTGCAAAAAGAAGTGCAATCGGAAGCAGGATCAGCAGGATACACCACATCAGCTGAATTCCTTTTGCCGGCTCTTCGCCGTCTTCCAGTTTCCGGTAGCTGTAGCACGATGCCGTCAATGCGATCGAGTCGAACGATGTCGCATAAAATGCAACCATCGTAACTAATGCAACAACCATAATCAGCGGTGCACACGGCATGGTTTTGATCATCGACACGATCAGATGATATAAATCCCCATTTTCATTATACTGCGAAATGAAATCAATTGCACCTGAAATCTGCTTTCCCATCGAATAATTTCCAAGAATAATAAAGCTGACAAGCGTGGAACCCACACCAAAACCGTATCCGCCGAGAATTGTCTGGCGCACGGTTCTTCCGCGGGAAATGCTGCCAATGAAGAACGGTGCTGCCACACACCATACCATCCAGTATGCCCAGTAATAAATGGTCCAGTTCTGTGGGAAGTTTGTCGTACGCATCGGGTCCGTATACGTCGATAAGCCGATAAAGTTCTGAATCATTTTTCCAAGAGAAGAAAATCCAGTTTCAATAATATACCGCGTCTCTCCCCCAAACAGCAGGACGAAGGCAAGAAGTCCGAAAAACAGATAAATGCACACCTTGGCCAGAATGCTGATTCCTTTGAATCCATGCAGAAGAGAATAGGTATAAACACAGCAGGTGATCAGAAGAATGATAATATTAATCACAGTTCTGCTGACTTCCATATGGAACAGCTCGCCGATGATTTCCGCCATCAGAGGAGTTGCCACACTAAAAGTGGTAGCAGTTCCGGCCAGCAGTGCAAAGACAGCCAGAAGGTCAATCAGACGGCCGCCAATTCCATCTGTCTGTTTTCCCAGAATCGGACGGCACGCCTCGCTGTATTTCTGACGGTTTCGTTTTCTTACATGAAGCATAAAGCCAAACGCGACAGCCAGTACCAGATAGAATCCCCACGGGATAAAGCTCCAGTGAAACAGTGGAAATACGCCTGCCCAGTCCTGAATGCTGCCAAGTTCTGCGATGTGAGGATCTGTTGCGTACAAAATCCACTCAGAGAACGAATAAAACAGAATATCTGCTGCCAGACCACAGGTAAACATCATGCATCCCCATGCAAAAAAGGAATATTTTGGCTTCTCATCCGGCTTTCCAAGCACAATATTTCCGTATTTGGAGCCTGCCAGAAACAGAGACAGAAAGAAAATGCCAAGTCCGATGACCAGGTAATACGTTCCAAAGGTGTCTCCAAACAGAAATCGAATCTGGCCAAGTACCTGATTCGACTGCTCCGGTGCAAAGAAAAATACGATACATAGAGCAACGATCAGCGCCAGAGGCACCAGCGTGATCATCCAGTCGATTTCTTTTTTCTTCTGTTGGTTCTTACTGTTCATTTTCTTCCCTTTCTGCGTAATCCGCATACGATGCATTGAGTGCAACAAGTTCGCTGAAATTGTCTACTTCTATGATATCCTCTGCCTTCATTGGCCGGATGCCAAGCTGATACTCTTTCGGGTAACAGAACATTGCCACATCGTCCCAGTAAATCTGACGGTTTTTCTTTACTTCAAACTCCTGCTCCAGATGGCCTTTTAACCGCTTTCCATCTTCTGCTGTCCATCGGGAAATGCTGTAGAGCTGCCAGCCGCCCTTTCCGCCGGTTCTGCTGCAGCCTGTTACAATGCCGTTTTCCACAGTCTGCAGCCACTCGTCGGTCTCATCATCGGTCCACACACTGTTGTAACCGGATCGCTCAAACTCCGGAGACAGAATTTCCGGGTGATAGATGATCTGGTCGCCGTCGAGAATAATGGCATTTTCCAGATGTTCCCGCGCCACATACAGCGATGCAATGTTATTGCAAGTATCGTACCATGGATTATCAATCAGTTTCAGGCCCGGGTACTCCTCTTCCAGTGTCTGGAACTGTTCCTTGAGGTAACCGACTACCACGTAAATTTCTGTGATTCCGTTTTTGTGCAGTCCATCGATGACGGTATCGATCATCCGCACACCGTTTACCCGCACCAGCGGCTTCGGCGTTTTTAACGTTACCGGCTTCATCCGGTTTCCCAGGCCTGCCGCCATAATAATGGCGCGCTCTACTTTGTACATATTTCTTTTCCTTCCTCTCCCAGTTCCTGCTGGACAATTTTGTAATAATCTTTTGCGTAACGGTACTGCCGCAGGGAATATTCTCCGAATTCCACGCCTAATTTCCGTTTATATTCGCACCAGTTGCTCCAGAGCAGACCGCAGACTGCGATGTAGCAGTAGATTTTTATGCGTGTTCTGTCGTCACAGTTTCCTTCAAAATAAAGATCAATCAGATGGTCCACCTGCTCTTTTTTGTAAAGAGAATAGATACAGAACATCGCAATATCCACATGCGGATCCTGCATTCCGGCGTATTCCCAGTCGATCAGGCGGATCTCCTCTTTTCCGTTTTCTTCCACAAACAGAAAATTGTCCGGCACGGCATCAATGTGAGTGAGCACCCACTCTCCGGCATTTGCTTCGATGTAATCCTTTAACTGAAGCACATGCGCTTTCGTCTTTTCGTAATCTTTATATGCCGACGGAGTTCCTTCCCAGAGGCTTTCATAGTATTCCATCTGTCCGAACAGGTCGAAAGAATGATCCACTTTTAATTTCTGACCGTGAAACTCCCGCAGTTTCTTCATGCATTTCTGAAGATCTTCTTCCTTTTCTGCATCGCAGACCCGCGCACCGTCGAGATATTCTGTGATTTTATAGCCGTTCTCCGGATTAATATAGGCAATCTCATCGCAGATCTTCCGTCCGGCGATCGTCTGATAGACGGCTGCTTCCTGGCGGCGGTTGATCAGCTGATCTGTTCCCTCTCCCGGGATACGCATAATGTATTTTTTATCTTTGCAGGAGAATAAAAAGGATCGATTTGTCATTCCCTTTTTCAGAACTGTAATGTTTGTTACTTCGTCCTGCTGTGCTCCAAGTGCTTCACAGATCACCTGAATGGCATCCGTCTGCAGCTGGCTGGAATCGCTGTCAATCTCACGCAGCTGCTCATAAGTATTAATTTCTACGGCATCTGCTGCATGTACAACACGGGCGGTCACAATCATTCTGTCTTTCTGATATAAGGTTTCCTCCCAGAATGTTCCATCGTATCGGGAATCTCTTCCCAGTTCTTCCAGACGCTCCCGCACGGTCTCCGCTTCTGCTTCCAGCAGATAACAGATGCCGATCATCGCGTTTCCGCCTGCCTGTTCTTTCTGTACGACCAGCTCCTGCTTCCGGTTTACGCGGACGGTACTGTCATCATCCACCAGATCGCTGACCATGTACCAGGAATATAATTCGTTTCTGCTGTATGGATTCTTTTCACACCAGATATCACAGGGAATGATGTAGCTGTTTGATAAATGATCTGCCGCCGTTTTCAGGGAATGCAGATTGTTTTTCGACGTATAATCCGGAGCAACGATCAGGTCTACGCCGTATTCATCGATCAGATATTCATACTGCTCTTTCATAAATCCGACAACGATGTAAATCTCTGTAATGCCGACTTCATGAAGCTGACGGATTGTGCACTCAATCAGCCGCTCTCCTTTGATTTCCAGAAGTCCTTTCGGTGTCTCTGTATTAATCGGAACCATCCGCATACCAAATCCAGCGGCAAGAATAATGGCGTTTTTCGGCGCTTTTTCTTTTGCTTCACGCAGTGCCTTTTCTGTCGGACGGATCTCTTCATCCAGGTAACCTTCTGAAATCAGCTCCTTAAGCGAACGATTAACAATACCAAGCGAATGGCCGGTCTGCGCGGCAAGGATACGCTGATTGATGAAGGGTTCTTTTATCAGGTTGTTCAATATATCTTGTTTCGAGTTGTTCATATACTTCCTTCTTTCATTTTTCATGAACTTTTGTTTTCGATTATACTATAACTTTATAGCTTTTTCAATCCCCTGTGTGTTAGGATAGTTGTCAGTGAAAGATAATTACTTTTGTGGTAGTATATATGTGAACTTCCTATAAAATTAACTCTCATAAAATTCCTTTTAAAGTATGCTACAACTGGCTTAAAGCAAGAACATGTCGAAACGAGAGTTAATATTTCAGGAAGTTCACATAAAAAGGTCCAAATAATTAACATTATTTGGACCACCTGTCAAAGGAAGCCTTTTTCCTTTTCGCCGTCATCAGGACTTCTTTGCGCTTCCATTCATAAATTTTTCTTAAAATTTACCTTTATTTTACCACACTACTCCCAAAACTACAATATATCTCCATTTTTCATTTTTTTTACATAGAACCTTTCTGGCCTAATACAATCAGTACAGTTTTAAACAAAATCTTAATATCCAGCATAAAGGACCATTCTGAAATGTACTTCGTATCCAGTTTTACAACCTCTTCAAAATCTGTAATCTCGCTTCGTCCGCTTACCTGCCACATACCAGTCAGTCCCGGCTTGATTGCCAGTCTTGCTCTGTGATGGAGCTCATATTTCTCCCACTCATCCACTGTCGGCGGACGGGTTCCTACAAGGCTCATGTCGCCTTTTAACACATTGAAGAACTGCGGGAATTCATCCAGCGAGGTTTTGCGGATAAAGTTTCCGATTCCTTTGCCTGGTCCTTTTTCGCTTCCGATGACACGCGGGTCATTCTCCATTTTGAACATCAGACCATCGCTGACGCGGTTCTGTTTCATCAGTTCTTTTTTCCGCTCTTCCGCATCCATGTACATGCTACGGAACTTGTAAATTTTGAATTTTCTTCCGTTCTTTCCGACACGGTACTGTGAGAAGAAGATCGGGCCCGGAGACTTGATATAAATCGCAGGGGCAACGAACAGGAAGATGATTCCGGTCAGAATACATCCGGCAAGACCGCCGCAGATGTCCATGATTCGTTTCAGCGCAAGCTGTCCTGCGCTTGCCATATTGATGCAGGTGGTGACCACGGTATAGTTGCCCATGCGCTCTACAGTCTGATTTTTTCCCTGCATTTCGTTCACGTCCGCAATTTTTACGTGGATCGTAATGCCCATCTCGGCGAATGCGTCGAATACTTTCTGCGGGATTTCTCTGCCTTCCGGCAGAACGATCAGCACTTCGTCGAACCACTCACGGCAGACATACTCAGCTGCATCTGCAAGGTTCGATACCACCGGTACGCCGTGGATTTTGTGTCCGGTTCTGTCCTGGTCTACGAGAACAACGCCAGTCGGACGAACGCCGATGTAATCGAAATCCAGCATGCTCTTTACAACGGACTGTGACTGTTTTTCGGTCGTGATGATCAGAAGCGAATGGCCGCTGTGTTCCCCGCTGCTGCGTTTCTTTACCACAGCCTTCCATCCGATGCGCATCAGATAGGAAAGCATTCCGTACAGAGCACCGGTCAGCATAATGGTTGCTCTGGAGAACTGATCTCCCTCCTGAATCAGGAACAGGTAGAATACACCAAGAACGATGATGTATACCATATTTTTTACAGTCATTCCGATTTCCACGAGGTATCCGCGCTTCATGACGTTTTTGAAGGAATCGTCAAAAAACATGATCATCAGCTGGATCAGAGCGAATACGATAGCCTCATTTCGGTAAATTGGGCTTCCATATGGCTTAAAACTGTGATGTCTTAAGAAATAACCCATGACGAAAGCCAGCTGAAGACAGATAATATCAAGAACCATAAAATCCAGATGCTTCAGCCATCCTGTGGATGATTTTTTGTACATACCTTTCTCCCCTGTCGTATTTTTTTCGCCGTACTCGTAACATTCTCTTGTTTCGCATAGTTTTTCTAGCTTTTATATTACCATTTTCACTAAAACCTTCTCATTTTTTCTGGTACTATGCATTTGTAATATCTTCTGTGACGAATACAGAACCATTTTTTTCTTTATTCCAAATATTCTATCCCATTTCTACTTATTTGTAAAGGTGTGGACACACTTTTGGACATAATTATTTCACATTTTTGCAAATTATTACATTTTATATTATTTCATCACATCCAGAATCTGTAATGTTTTCATCTTCTTTTCGACATAGCGATGGAGATATGCACGCAGCAATCGTTCCAGTTCGTCCAGGATCTCTTCATTTACAGTAAAACCATACAGCTTCGCCAGCGGTGCCGCAATGATATAGCGGCATGCCAGCACGGTGCCCGGCTGCAGCGGCCATGGATCTCTGATGGTTTTTCCACAGTTTGGGCAGTAGATGGCGCTGTCGCGCAGGGAGAAAACGGTCAGATTCTCTTTCGTGCTGCACTCCATGCAGGAGAACATCTGCGGTGCTTCTCCGCTGATCGTGATCGTCCGCAGTTCGAAGATGCACCGGACCAGGCGGAGATCCTGTTTTCCGCGACGGATGGCGTTCATCGTCACGTACAGAAGGTTCAGCATCTGGGTTTCATCGTTTCCTTCCTGGCCGAAATATTCGGCCAGTTCCAGAAAATAAAAGCCGTAATAAACGCCGGGCTGCATCTGCGCCAGGTCGAGGAAGTATTCTTTAATGTTTGCGCCGGAGAGGGTGTAGCTGTCACGGCCCTCGTAGACCTGAAACTCGCCGAAGACGAACGGATTGGAGACGGCCATCAGCGGGCTTTTCATGCGGCGGGCGCCGCGCGCGAAGGCAGTGATTTTGCCGAGCTCCCGGGTCAGGATCACGACGCGCTTGTCATACTCTCCGACCGGGGAGGCGGATAATACCATTCCGCTTACATTGATTGGTTCTCGCATGTTTCTTCCTTATTATAATGCAATATTATAAATCGAGTTTCTTTTTATCATATCCGAAGTTCTTCACAAGGAAATCGCTGTCGCGCCAGTCTTTTTTGACTTTGACCCAGAGCTTCAGATTGACTTTCTGCTCCAGCATCTGCTCCAGCTCATACCGCGCGTTGCTTCCGATCTTCTTGAGCATCGCGCCCTTGTTCC
>ENA-ORSK01002213-ORSK01002213.1-human-gut-metagenome-genome-assembly--contig:-NODE-2213-length-13386-cov-3.266672_pt1 | contig 13386 bp, 6 predicted proteins | sample MGYA00242192_ERZ509159 | MGnify/ENA primary metagenome ERZ509159 (study PRJEB26280, sample SAMEA2338663) | human gut metagenome | biome: human gut; feature: human-associated habitat; material: faeces...
TTCATAGTATTTAATCTGGCTTCGGATGACCTTGGTTATTTCTTCAGGTTTAAGCTGCATTTTCTCTATCCATCCTTATACTATAAGCTCGTTTAATTTCCTGGAAAGATCATCCAGACGGCTCTTTACTGTACCGTCCAGCTGTCTGCCCTCCAGTTCCACTTTAAGACCTGCAAGCACCGTCGGATCTGTCTTCTGGGTCAGAGTAACGGTCTTACCGCTTATCTGATAAGGGAAAGTATAAGTATAGTCACGAAGACCATTGGTCTTATCGAGTCTGATCATGAAGATACCACCCGACCATGAGCCGTAACTCATCCAGAGATTATCATCATCATCATAGAACACACATGGGTCAATACAATTTGGCCAGTATTCTCCCCAGTGAGCACCATAAGCATCGCCTGGAGTAGCATAGCGGGCAGGAAGCGAAGTGCATCCTGTAGCAATCGCCAAATCGGTATTCTTCCAATCATCAGCTGTAGCATAGCCATTATGACCGAATTTACCAGAGAAACCGCCACAGATAACCGGTCCCTGATATACCCAAGGACCTTCCAAGTCTTCGGAAGTGAAACAGACGATTGTAGAGCACCAATAATCACCATTCAGACTCATGTACATACACCATTTCTTCATGGTCTTGTTGTAGATGACATCAGGAGCCCACTGCATTCCGGCTACGGTATTGGCTGTGTTAGTCCAAGCACCATTCACGTTGATAGGTCCTTTATACTGCCATCCATGAGCATCGAAGTTACCGAAAGCTACCTCCTCGTCCTTATAGTTCTTCACCTTTTTGATGACGTGAGTGGCGTAAGCATCTTTAAAATTAATCAGTTTACCATTCACATCAGCAAAAAGACTGTTGCTGGTTCCGGCATTCTCCTCACCCGTTTTGAAGGTGTTCCATATCTGATAGTTGCCCGTAGCATAAGTATTGGCTCTGCCAAGATGCGAACCGTAGATATAATATTTAGGGTTGGTGGTAGAGCCCGTAACATCCATCACGATAGAAGGGTCATGCACTGCGATGCGCCCTGTTATCGTTTGGGTAGCGTATGCATTAGCCAGATCATTATCGCCGACAGGCGTCTGAGCCATAGCTCCGTTCATCGCCATCAGACTCATGACAGAAAGTAATAACTTCTTCATACGATTTCAAGTTTAAGATATGATTTTTTTAAACCAAGGAAGGTCTATGGTGTTTTCGCCATAGACCTCACCTAAAATATAATAATGTATATTGACAAAGATTACTTGCCGGTTGTTTCACCCTCAGTAGTCTCGCCACCCTCAGTGGTGTCGTCCTTCTTAGGAGCATCAGAGAGTTCCCAACCTGCATTCTGTCCTAAGTTAGGATTCTTCTTGTAAGTGTCATCAGGCACTGGGAAGTAATAATTCTTAGGACAAGAGAACGCACGAGTAGGATGGGTATTATCGTTGCGATAAGTATATACCTGGCTCTCATTAGGAGTTACAACAACGCTATAGATGTTGTAAACCTGCTTGTAGCGTGGCTCACTCTTCTCTGTAACAGCACTCTTGCCATCAAACAATTTCCAGCGGCGCTCATCGAAGAAACGATGATCCTCGAAAGCCAACTCGATGCGGCGCTCATTGCGGATACGCTCACGAAGCTGCTCCTTGGTCATACCCTTGTAAGCAGGCATACCCACACGGGCACGAACCTGGTTTACATAGCCGTAGGCAGCTTCAGGACCCTTTGCCTCGTTCAATGCCTCTGCTGCATTAAGCAGAATCTCCGCATAGCGGAAGATAGGGCAAGCGGTAACGAATGTGGTAGGGTTCTTGAAGCTCATATTGTGAACGAACTTCTTAGAGTAGTAACCGGTAGTGGTACCACCATGAAGATCCTGGTAGTCTTTGCCACCTACAGATACATCCACGGCACGCTCCTCGTCCTGACTCTTGTCACCCCAGATACTTCCCTGGTGGAAGATGGTCTGCTCCAGACGTGGGTCACGATTCTTGTATGGATCCTGGTCGTTGTAAGAAGGATCCTGGTCGATAGGAAGACCATTGATGGTCTCGTAAGAATCAACCAGATTCTGTGTAGGGTTTACACGACCGGTAGAGTTCACATTACCGGAGAAACCACAAGGAGTGTTGAACATCTCAATTTCTCGTGTATTCCACTCACTGCGGCTGAGGATATACTCAGGATTCAGGTGAGGGGTACTGGTGAAGCACTCATAATAGTTCTTGTTAGGGTTGTTATCGCTTGTAGTGTACAGACGATAAGGATTGGCAGAACTCTTATTGGCATTGATGAAAGCGAGGGCTGCATCAGCAGCTTCCTGCCACCAGGTAACATCATTTGTAGGATTGTTCAGTGCAGAAGCACGATAGAGCAATGCTCTTGACTTCAATGCATAGACAGCAGCACCATTGATACGTCCCCAGTTCTCATTTTCATTACTGTAACGGAATGGGAGCGCACCGCTCTGGATGATGGCATCGCATTCATCAGCAACCCATTTCAATGCTTCAGGAGCTGGAGTACGGGCAATAGAAGCAGCCTCTGCATTATCCAACACATGATCCTCGATAGGCACTGCACCGAAATAGCCAATCATATCGAAATGAAGGATGGCACGAATGAAACGCGCCTCTGCCTTGTAACGATCGCAGAGTTTGTTGTCGTCACCACTCTTCTCTGCATTTCCGATGACACTCTCACGTGCCTTTGAAATGAAGTCGTTGCAAACACGGATGCCCTTCAGATCGTTGCTCCAATAATTCTCAGCAAACCAGTGGTTCTTGGCATCATATGAATCGTTCAACACACTGTGATAGTAATGCACATTCCAGTAAGAGATGGCATTATCGGTCATACAGTCACGAGAAGCAGCACGGAACTGACCATCGGTATATCCCGCAAAGGCATCAGGCAAATAGGTATAGGCATTTGCCAAGACACCACGGGTACGGTCGTAGTTGCTGTAGATGTTCTCGTCGGTATAAGTCAAGTCGACTTCCTTATCGAGGATGTCGCTGCAGGAGGTCATACCTCCTACAGCTAGCATCGCCAATGATATATTAACTAATATCTTTTTCATATTCGTTTTTGATAAAATTGATTAGAAACCAATGTTAATACCAAATGTAAATGACTTTGTCTTTGGATACCACCAGCAGTAGCTCAATGGCTTCTCTGGGTCTACATCATCTGGCAGACTGCTAAAGGTAGCAATATTGTAAGCGCTGAAGTAAACGCGGCACTTAGTCATCCACAACTTAGAAATCAACTTAGCAGGCAAAGAGTATCCTACCTCAATATTACGGATAGACCAGAAGTTACCATTGCGTACCCAGATGTTGTTCTGGTAAGAACCTGTAGCACGGTCTGAATCAACTGCATCGAATCCATTATAAACAGGACGTGGATAAGTAGCATTCACGTTGCGAGGATCAGAAGGGTCATCAGTATAGTAACCCCAAGCCTTTGTTACCTCATGGGTACCCATGTTACTCCAACCACTGTAGCTGATAGCCGGTGAAAGGAATACAGAGCGACGGAGATAAGCATTCACTATCATGCGGGCATCGAAGCCCTTGTACTCGAAACCGAAGTTGAAGGTAGGAATCATCTCAGGAATGATGGTGTATGAATCTGGTACCATATCCTTTGAGTCGATCACGCGGTCACCATTGATATCCTTAAACACCGCTGTACCCAACTGCTGTGCTCCATTAGAGAAGCTGTTGTATGGATACTTTTCCGGATGGTCGATGGCATCCTGCTGAGAGGTTGCAATCAGGTTTGGATCTGAAGCCCACTGGTCGAACTTATAGATGTTCCATCCACCCACACGGTTGGTACCTGTCTGAGCCTGCTCATAGAGTTCGGCTACCGAAGTGTTGTCATAGATTCTATGACCTGCCTTGCGCTGCCACTCTACATCTGGTGCAGTTTCATCGATATCGGTAATTTTGTTGGTATTGAAGGTAAGCTGCCCCTCGATGAAGTACTTGAAGTCCTTGCCGATATTGCCACGATGTCCGAGAACGAGTTCGTAACCGCGGCTTTCAACCTTACCATATGAATCCTGTGCTACAGGCACACCAAGTATGGTTTCTGGCACGGTTGAACGGGATACCAGGATGTTAGAACGCCACTCCTTGAAGACATCGAAGCTACCATAGAGTTTGCTGTTCCAGAGGTTCCAGTCAATACCGAGGTTTACCATCTTGGAGATTTCCCACTTACTGTTGGCATTACCAGTCTTGCTCTCTGCATAACCATTCACAAAAGTTCCGTTATAACCGAAACCGTAACCGGTAGCTGAACCATAGATACTCTGATATGGGTAACGGCCTGCACCGGTGGTTGACTGACCAGCCTCACCGTATGAAGCCCGAAGCTTCAAGAGATTGATGAAACCAAGTTTCTTCATCCAGGATTCCTCAGAGAGTACCCATCCAGCAGATGCACCCCAGAAGGTTCCCCAACGGTCGTCTGGTGAGAAGTTGTCACATCCCATACGAGAGAGGTTGACTGATGCGATATACTTGTTGGCATAGTCGTATGTTCCCTGGAAGTTGTATGCCAGATATCGGTTTGAAGATGCACTCTGCTGGGTAGAGTAATCTGAACCTGCTTCCTCATTACGGTAGTAACGGGCAAAGGCACGGGCATCTACATTGTGCTTACCGAAACTGTTCTTATAGCTTACACCACCAAACAGATTCAGGTTGTAGTAGTAACCACGCTGATTAGCTGATGGGTTGCTCAAAGCTGCCTTGGTTGTATATTTGGTATACTTGAACTGGCTGACATCGGTAACCGCCAGGTTATCGTAGTCGTAGTTCCATGAATCCATCTGAGCAGTCTGTGTTGACTCGAAAGTCTCGTATGCATCGAAGCTGACTGTACCGAACAAACCTAAGCCCTTCAATACAGGACTCAAATCGTACTTGGCATTCAAGGTAGAATACAAGTTACGGCGACGGTTCTTCTCCAAACCGGAACCACCCAGGTAACGTACCGGGTTGTTGGCTGTAGATGAAGAATAGATACTTCCGTCAGGGTTATGGGTAGGAGCCATAGGGTTTGCCTCGATTACACCGAAGGTAACGAGGTTGAACACAGGCTCAGTAGGCTGAGAGATGTTATCTATACGTCCACCCAAGTCGAGAGATACATTCAGATACTTGGATACATCGATATCGATGTTAGAACGGAGATTCCAGCGGTTCAGTACGTGCTGAGTGCTGTAACCATCATTCATTTCAGTACCCTCGGTATTCCACATACCCTCCTGGCGCAGGTAAGAGAAGCTTACATAGTAGCGGGCACGCTGGTTACCGCCACTAATCTGCAGGTTGGTGCGATACTGCGGTGCAGCTTCACGATACAACTGGTCTGCCCAAGATGTATTGAAGTACTGGTACTTGCGGATATCATCGTCAGCAAACGTTCCACCATCGCATACATACTTGTAGTTGTCGAGCTGCTCCTGGGTGTACATCGGATCCATACCGCTCAGATAGCGTACCTGGTTACGGGTCATCGCCATGTTGTAAGAGTTCTGAACCTCCATCTTGTTGGCGAGGGTCTGGAAACCGACTTCCTGAGTGAAATCAATCTTAGTCTTACCGGCATTACCGCGCTTGGTAGTAACCAAAATCACACCATTGGCACCACGCATACCATAGATAGAAGAAGCGGCAGCATCCTTCAGTACGGTGATGCTCTCGATAGGATAAGCATCGAGGAAGGAGAGGTCACGCTCTACGTTGTCCACGATAATCAGTGGAGAACGGGCACTCTGGTTGGTGGTACGGATACCACGGATAAAGAGGAAGCTCTCCGACCATCCTGGCTCAGAAGACCATTCGTAAGTCTCCACACCATTCAGTGTTGAGGTGAAGGCATTCTGAAGAATAGTAACAGGATGCTTCTGCAATTCCTCGCCTGAAACAACCGAACGGGAATCAGTCAAGATTTTCTTTTTCTGCTCGCCGAAAGGAACAGGAGCGAGATGCTCATACTCGTCTGCATCATCTTCCATCTTGATGACGTATGTACCGTCAAAAGTGGTCACCTTCTCCTGCGCATTCTTGTAACCTACGCTACTTACGCAGATTTCATCGCTAGGAGTTACCTTCTTCAATGTAAAGTAACCTTCCTTGTCGGTCAGGGCAATGCGGCTTTCCTCTGCCACGTTGACAACAGCTCCAGGGATTGGTTCACCCTGGCTGTTGACGATTCGGCCTTTGAGCACCTGCTCCTGTGCCAAGACTGAGCTTGAAGCACAGAGAAGTGCACTCAGCATCAAGACTTTGCTTGATGAAGATACCTTATTATATATATTCTGAATATTATTCATACGATTCTATCATTAAAAGAGTTATTCTTTCCAACCATCGTTCTGGAAGTTCTGACCAATCTTCCAAACCTCAGCCTCTGGGATTGGATAGAGGTAGAACTTGTCTTGCCACTTGCGGTGCTGGGCTACCTTACGGGTAATGGTGCCATCTGCTGCCACGTTTACACCGTAGATATCACGGCCGAGTGCATCACCTGCCACATTCCAGCGACGAACATCCCACCAGCGGTGCTCCTCGAAAGCAAGTTCGATGGTACGCTCCTTGTGGATGAAATTGCGCATAGCTGTCTGGGAATTCAAGTCTGCACGATCGGCAACATTGCCGATGATACCGCCACGATGACGAATCTGGTCGAGCAGGTTGCAAACCTGTGTCTTGTTGCCTACATAGTCAGCCTCGTTCAATGCCTCAGCATAGTTCAGAAGCAGTTCACTATAGGTAAAGATCTTCCAGAGGCGCTTGGCTGTACCGCTGTGGTTGCTGCTCAGGATGGTCTCAGGAATATACTTGCGTACATAATAACCTGTTGGAGTAGCATTCTGGTTGCCGATAGGATTATCGCGATGACCATAAACCACATCAATGACATTGGTCTTGGTGCTGGTAGCCTGACCCCACTCACAACCATTGTAAAGAATGGTAGCTGCGAGGCGTGGATCACGGTTCTTCCACATCTTCTGCTCTGTATAACCGCTCTCTTCGTTGATGACAGGCTTACCGTTTACATAAACCGGAGCACCTGTTGCATCATACTGCTTGAAAGGAGCTGAACCATCTTCCATATCATACATATCTACGAGGTTCTGGCTTGGGCAAAGACCACCCTGTCCACCTTCACCTACAGGAGTATCGGTAGAAATACCGCTCCAACCGATAGCTACATCGTTGCGGAAGAAGATAACCTCAGGGTTCTTGTCGGTATAAGTGTTGAGCAACCAGGCATTGTTGTAGGCTGCTACACCACCGTTGGTACGATCTTCCAACTTATAGTTCTCACCATAGTCAGCGATGAAGCCCGCAGCTGCGTCTGCAGCCTGCTGCCAGGTAACACCGCTCTGTGCTGAGTAGCGTGGACTTGCCATGTAGAGCATCATGCGAACATAGAGGGCACGTGCTGTAGGCTGGTTCACCTCACCTGCATAAGTAGCATCGCTGGTCTCTGCGTAAGTCTTCAAACTGCTCTCGCATTCCTTCACCTCCTTGAAGAGATAATCCATGAAGGTCTTGAGGTCAGGGCGCTCAGTATAACCTGTCATCAGGTCACCGTTAGGGTCGAGCTCGGTTGTAACCAATGGCACCGGACCATAGCGGAGGAACAGTTCCCAGTAGAAATAGGCACGGAGGAAACGGGCCTCTGCAATATAGTTTGCCTTACGTGAATTGTAAAGTTCTACGTCAACATCTGCAGGGCGAAGCTTGTTCTCAGTGTCCTGCTCCAATGTGTTGATGGTGATATTGCACTTGCGGATACCACGATAGCGGCTCTCCCAAGGAGAAGTCAGCTCTGCTGCACCGCCACCACCATAATAGTTACCGATATTGAATGTGGTACGTGTACCTGATGTACCAATACTTGACTCAGCCAGATCGGTAGCAGCATCCATCCATGAGTTGTTCACGCGGTTGGCACCGTGAAGCAGGAAGTTGTAAGTATCGTTGTGGTTCTCTTCCAACAGAGTGAAGTTACCCAACACCTCAGCTTTTGTCAACTCATTGCTTGGCTGCTTGTCGAGGAAATTGCCGAAGGCGTCTTCGCAAGAGGTGAGCGTCATTGCTCCCATAACGAGCGCCAAAGCAAATATACTATATTTCTTCATTTTCGATTCTTTTTGAATGTTCTTGAATTAGAATACGACATTGAAACCTACGTTGACGGTCTTCAAGAGTGGGTAACGGTTTGAACCGTTGCTCTCTGGGTCAACCAAGTCGTCAAGATGATCCCATGTAAAGAGGTTGTTGGCATTGATGTAGAAGCGGGCATTGCTCATACCGATATGCTTGATCAACTCCTTAGGGAATGTATAGCTCAACTCGATGTTCTTCAGACGGACGAATGAACCGTTCTTCAGGAAGAATGAGTTCTGGCGCTGGTTGTGGTCACCGTTGCTTCCGTAATGGAGCAATGGATATTCTGCTGTTGCCAGGTTCTCTGCCTCGCTCTTTGCAGGATTCCAGCGGTTCAGGTGGATATCCTTTACCTTACCGTTGTTCTGGAAGGCGAACATCGCATCGCTGTCGTAGTAACGGGATACATGGTCTACACCCTGGAACATTACTTCGAAACCGATGCCCTTATAGTTGGCACCGAGTGTCAGAGCGTATGTGTTCTCTGGAATATCGCTGTAGCCGATGAATGTCTCATCACGGTCATCGATGAAGCCATCGTTATTCATATCCTTGTACTTCAGGTCACCAACCTTTACGTTTCCGTAGGTTGATACAGGGAAGTTAGGATTATCCAAGTCTGCCTGTGTTACGAAACCCTCGCATACCAGACCGAAGTACTGGTTGATTGGGTGACCTTCGCGCTTGCGGTAAGCGGTCTTGTAAGCAGGCTCATCCATATTCTTAATCTTGTTGGCTGCATGAGAGAAGGTTACACCTACATTATAGGTGAAGTCCTTTCCGATGTGGTTGAAGTGATGGAGTTCCAACTCGTAACCCTTGTTCTGGGTCTTACCGAGGTTTCCGGCTGCCATCGTTACACCTACCCACTGTGGACGGCTCAAGTATTCGGTCAGGATGTTGTTACGGTTCTCAACGAAGTAGTCGAAGTTACCGGTCAGCATACCGTTGAACAAGCCGAACTCAAGACCTACGTTGAACTTCTTGGCACGCTCCCAGGTTACACCATAGTTAGGATACTGGCTCTCGAAGATACCAGTCTGACCCTTGTTACCGAAGTAGTAATCGTTAGTAATCTGGTTCCACTTCTCCTCATAGAGGAAGCGCTGAGCTACACCACCTACGGTATAAACGTCGTTACCAACCTCACCGTAAGATGCACGGATCTTCAAGTTGTTCAACCAGTTTTCTGTTGACTTCATAAACTCTTCCTGAGTTACACGCCAACCGAGTGAGAAGGCAGGGAAGAAACCGAAGCGCTTGCCCTTGAGGAAGTTCTCTGAACCGTTGTAACCAACGTTAACCTCAGCCAAATACTTGTCATCATAACCGTAAGTTACACGACCTACGAGACCCTGATAGCGCTTAGCCAGGTCTGAATTGTAACGGTAGTCGTTCTGGTTGTAAAGTACCATACCTGTAACGTCGTGCTTACCAAACTTGCGGGCGTAGTTGATCTGACCCTCCATATAGAGTTTGTATGTAGTAGAAGAAGCCTTAGAGTAGGCCAGGTCGCCATCTACATTATACTTGGTATAAGCATCTGCACTGGTAAAGTTGTTGCGGTCGTTCAACTCATAAGTTGCAAAAGCTGCACCGAATGTCTTCTTATAATAAGAATCGTAGTCAAATGAAACCATACCACGGGCAGAAAGACCAGGAGTCAACCAGTCCATCTTGTAGTCTGCGATGAAGTTAGTTTCATTGATGGTATTGGTTCCACGATAGTATCCACCCTTGGCAAGGGCAGCCACTACGTTGTCCTGATATACGGCTGTACCACCATAGAGAGTCTTGGTAGTCTCACCATTCTGTACCTCGTAAGATACAGGGAAGATCCAACCTGGAGTATGGTTGATACGTGCGAAGATATCATAGTTGGTTGAACTCTCGTTGGTGTTAGAACCATGACGGTTCTCGAAACGTGTACCGAAGTTTACGCTGAATGTCAGATCCTTAGAGAGGAAGAAGTCCATGTTGGCACGGAAAGCGTAACGGTTGTAACCAGGGCTTGAAGAGTTGCCGTATGTATCCTGGCTGAGGTTCTTGATCAAAGATCCCTGGTTGTACATTTCACCAGATACATAATAGCGCATACGTTTCGTACCACCACGTACACTTACATTATAGCGCTGAGAAGGAGCCCAGTTATTGAGCACCTCATCATACCAATCTACATTAGGATAGAGAAGCGCATCAGCACCAGTCAACTCGCCGGCGCAGCTCTTGCGGTACATTTCGATATCAGAAGCTGAATACTGTGATGGAAGGCCATCATTCTTCAGAGCCTCCTCGAGGAGAGTTACAGAGTCGTAAGAATTCAGATAGTGTGGCTTACGGGTTGGAGTACCCCACATAAAGTTGCTGGTCAAACTAACCTCTGGCTTCATATCCTTACCACGCTTGGTAGTAACGAGGATGACACCATTCGCACCACGCACACCATAAACGGCTGTAGCAGAAGCATCCTTCAATACAGAGATACTCTCGATATCATCAGGAGCAACCTGAGAGAAAGCACGCTCTACACCATCTACCATGACCAATGGAGCACCGTCGCCAGCGAAGGTAGCACGACCACGGATGTTGATGGTAGCGTCATCGGCACCAGGAGCACCAGATACCTGGGTTGTTACGACACCAGGAATCTTACCGGCAATAGCCTGTGTTACGTTGGCTGTAGGGGTATTCAAGAGGTCGTCTGAACTAACCTGAGAGATAGCACCTACGACACTCTCCTTCTTCTGATGACCGTAACCAACGACTACGACCTCATTGATTTTCTGACTTTCGTCCTTGAGAACCACCTTGATATTACGCTGATTGCCTACACGGATGTTCTGAGCAACCATACCGATATAAGAGATTTTCAAAGTAGCGTTCTCGTTCTTCACCTGAATCTTGAAGTTACCGTCGAAATCAGTAACAACACCATTGGTTGTCAATGCTTCCATAACAGTAGCACCGATGATAGGCTCACCCGATTCATCTGACACATTACCAGATACGGTAACCTGTGCTGATGCTCCTAAAGTAAGGAGCACCAGTGTCAGGGTCAAGAATAACTTATGCAATATGTTATTGTTCATTGTTTATTCTATTAATGTTATTGTTGAAGTTCAGCCTCCGTTTAATACAAAGGCTTTCCAATATAGCAAGCTGCAGGATCCATCACAAGATAAGAACCATCAACGATCAGGAAGGCACGGAGCATCTCATTGGCATCACTACAAGGAGCAGTAAATCTCTCGATGTAAACCTTGCCGTTAGTACAGGTCTCTACAGCTACCACCTTGATGTCTGTACCAGAACGGGAAATGGTCATATCCACCTTGGCACCCTCCATATTCTGGCGGAACACAGCCCACTCATCATCATTGGCTGGATAACCTTCATTATTCCACTTTCCTGAGGCATAAGAACCACCCCAGCCATATGCATCGCTACGGATAACAAAATACTCTGAATAATTACCACCAGCACGCTCATCATCGGTGCTGACACAGAGGTTCCAGTTGTTCCAGTTGCCAGCACCTGATGTATGGTTTGTGAAACCAAGGTGCAATGAAGCACCGGAAGGAATCTGGAAGTAATCAGAGAATTGTGTCCACCAAGCGGCTGAGCAATCAGAAGTTCCGATTTCGCTGGCTGTAACTTCTACAGCAGTCTGTGCCTGACACTCGTTAGTATCCATGACAAGATAAGAACCATCAACAATCAGGAAGGCACGGAGAACCTCATTGGCATCATTGCAAGGAGCTGTGAATCTTTCGGTGTAAACCTTGCCATTTGTACAGGTTGCCACTGCAACTACCTTGATATCTGTACCAGAACGGGAAATGGTCATATCTACCTTGGCACCCTCCATATCCTGACGGAACACAGCCCATTCATCATCATTGGCAGGATAACCTTCATTATCCCACTTTCCTGAGGCATAGGAACTACCCCAACCATATGCATCGCTACGGATAACGAAGTACTCTAAGTATTTGCCACCATTACGTACATCATCTGTACTCAAACAGAGGTTCCAGTTGTTCCAGTTGCCAGCACCTGATGTATGGTTGGTAAACTTCAAGTGAATTGAACCATTTGCAGGAATACGATAGTAGTCAGAGAAGCTTGTCCACCAAGCAGCAGAGCAATCAGAAGTACCGATTTCGGTAGTAGGAGTACCATCCTCCTTCACAAACTCTACATTCTTGAAAGCTTCATCACCACCACCATTACCACCAATGGTCTTGTTCCAATCCTTCTCTTCCATCATGTTACGGATCAGGGTAACATCGTCGATGGAAACGGTATTGGTTTCTTCGGCTGTCAACTTGCTGTCTCCACCTATATATATATAAGGTAAAGAGTTGATGGAATCAACCAAGGTCTTGTACAGGAAAGAGGTAGCACTTGATGATGTCTGATAACCAGAAAGGCTCTTCTTACCATCTACGTAAAGCTGGTAACCTTCAGTAGAAAGCTGAAGGGCTACGAAATGCCACTCATTAGGAGAGAGAATACCTGTCTTCACAGAAGCAGGGTCATTCTCATTCAGATTCAAACTCTGCAACTGGGTAGGCTTGTTGTAAACCACCTGACCATTGGCAGTGATATAGAAGTGAGCACTGATATCATTACCAGCAGCATCCTTCTCATCTGAACCAAATGAGATAAGAGGTCGGGTCAAGTCTACATCTGCGACTGTTCCGTCCTCAGCTACGGCTGCATCAATCTTTACAGCGAAAGTGATGGCAGCACCATTTTGCAACTTCACACCATTGAAAGGATTGGCAATCTTGGCACCACCCTTACCATTGATGTGCAATACATTACTTGCGAGGGTCTCATCATTGGTCACCTCACATGACTCATCGTGACTTATCATGTCTGAATACTCAGGTTTCTCTTCTGAATACTCAAAGTCATAAGTTGCCACTGTTGTCTTAGATGGGTAAATCTGTCCGCCAGCAGGATCATCCTGTCGGCCCCAGTCATCACCACAAGCAGTGAAACTTAATGCCACCATGATAGCACAAGCAAACGAAAGTAAAGTTTTTCTTAACTTCATAACTTAACGCCTTTAGGTTGTTTGTTTACTATTCAAATAGGTTATTTAAAATTCTTAAATCCTTTTTCAGTGGCAAAAGTACAATTAACCGGATTATCTTGGGTGGACAATTGGGTTTT
>ENA-ORSK01002215-ORSK01002215.1-human-gut-metagenome-genome-assembly--contig:-NODE-2215-length-13374-cov-3.171559_pt1 | contig 13374 bp, 8 predicted proteins | sample MGYA00242192_ERZ509159 | MGnify/ENA primary metagenome ERZ509159 (study PRJEB26280, sample SAMEA2338663) | human gut metagenome | biome: human gut; feature: human-associated habitat; material: faeces...
AAATGAAACGGCGGCTGCCGGAAGGATCGCCCAGCAAATCCGTATGGTTACTCGTAGCGATAAAGGAAGCATAACGTTTCACCGATTCCACCTGCGTGGCATGAGGCTTGCGCACATTTACGACCGGCTTCTGCAACAGATGCTTCAAGAAGCCTTGATGCCTCGCGCTCACTTGGTCGAACTCATCAATATTGATCAATCCGAAACGGGTAAGATACAGCTCGGCATCCCGCTTCTTGCTGAAATCGATGCTGTCCGTGTAATACTTATTTAAGTCCGGTGGCAACAGGTTGAAGCAGAACGTGGACTTCCCGCACCCCTGCCCGCCCACCAAGAGCGGGGAAAGACTGTTGCCATGCTGTTTGTCACGTCCCTGCCAGTGCGCTACCATCGACAGGAACCAAGTGTAAAACAACTGTTCCCACCGTACGTTGTCGCAAGGGATGCGTGCGGCCAGCGGACGGATGCGATCCTTGCCATCCCACACGGGCAAGCGGGTCAAATAGTCCTCGATAGGCGCATAGTCCGGGATGCGATCTGAAAAGACAAAACGCCGTACATCCCTGTCCCATAGCTGCAATCCTTCTTTCTGGGCATTCAAGGCGATACTGTTCAACACACGATCCGTCACGGGGCGATAGTCGAAACAGAAGGTGTTTTTCTCCCGATATTCCGGTCCGCCGGACATCAGATTGTACCGGAAATCGTAACGACGGTTCATAAACTCCTCCATTTTCAAGCTCTGTAGCTGCTCCGGCTTGTAAAGGGACGTACTGCCAAAATCAGAATCGGAGGCTAAGCGGTAAGACTGCCTCAAGGTCTCCCGGATCTCCACTTCCGAAATCAGATTCCCCAGATAGAGCATCGTCCACTTCACACAATCCTCCTCTTCCACCCCAGCCGCGAAACAAAGTCTTCCAAGAGTGACCAACAAAGGTTTGAAGTCCACCTTTATGCTCAAACTTCCATGTTCCTCCAAAGCCCGCTGCAAAGCGAATTCATATTGGATGGCAACGTAACGGTATTGGTCATAAAGCGTCTGTCCGGCACTCTCTACCGGTACCGGCACCCGTTTTTCGAACCGTTCCTGGTAGGCGCTTTCGTCGGGCATAGCCACAGGCTGCTCCAGATGAATGGAAAGAGCGTCCGGATTGTAATACACATCGGCATCATAACTGAGGCGGCAGCCCATCTCCAGCACCGGACGTTTCAGCTCGATAGGATAAGAAAGGCGAGGCTCATACGTCTTGAGCGCATGTCGGTAAGCGTGCGCATGAAAAACCTCGGCATCCGTACACGAACGGGGAAGCGACCCGTCGGGATAGGTATAAGCCACCACGAACTTCACGCTCCGTCCGCTAGAGCCGATCATAGCGAACAGTGTCTGCGGATATTCCACTATTTTTTGTTTCAAGGACAAAGCCTCTTCTATGCTCTTCAATCGATTGATCTCCAGCAAAATCCAGCCATTATACTCCTTCAATTCCCCTTTTCGAAAAGTTCCGGCAAAGAGCAACTGAGGTAATTTCCGGGTAAACGGATACCGTTTGTCGGGATAAGCCCGCCTTAATTTCTCTCGAAAGAGCGCAAGCTTATCCCTCGTCCGCTCATCCTTTACCCATGCCACGATCTCCTCCATACGCATCGCCCGTTGTGCGACGGTATGTCGATAGGCTGTTTGCTTGGTTATTTTCATGTCTAATATATTATTTAAGAAGTTGAATAACTTATGCTTACAGTTTTTTCTATAGAAAAACAAAAGTTTTCCCCTAATAAAACTTTTGTTTCTTCCTAAAGAAACTTTTGTTTTCTCTAAGAGAAACTCTTTGTTCTCCTAAGAGAAACTCTTATCAGCTCTTATCCCTTCGTCCATCGGTAGCCACTCAGCCAAGCATCAAAGACTGGCTCATCCTTTACTCCGTACGTCCGAAAGACCTGACGGATATACTGTTGGTCTTCGGGCGAGAAGGTTCTTTCCTTGCGCTTAAACTGATAAAACTTATTCTTACCGTATGTCATCAACAGACGTTGCTTGATGCGTTTCGCCTCCAGATAAGGTATCTGGTCTAATAGGTGATCCATGCCGACAGCGTATTGCACGGGAGTATCCGCCATGAAAGCCGCACACTTTCCGGTAGGACTGGTACGTGCGGGATTCACGATGCTCACCGCCCAAAGCGTATCGGGAATAAAACGGATGATTTGATGCCGCAAGCAGCGGTTGGCGTTCTTACAATTTCCATTAAAACAATGTACAAAGCCTGTCGGCACCATAGCGTAATCGAGTTTTTCTATCATATCTTTTAGATTTTCAGTATTCTCCAAATATAACACTTTTTTCCTTCACACGAAAAGAAAATTGCATGAAAATCAATAATAAATGGTAGATATTGAATAATAATTGTAGATGTTTGGAGATCTACAACCTATAGGTAATATTCTTATTTACAGAGAGTACACAATAGAGTGGTAGATATTGTAGATGTTTTTATAAATTCAATGTTCTAGAAAATCTAGGATATTGAAAAGATCAAGTCAATACAACTTCTTCATCTTTTCGCTATCACATAGCAAGATATTTTATATCTTTATTGCCAAATACAGAGAAAAACATCAATATCCAATTGATATGAACCGGATAAAAAAGTTCTTGAAAAAATATGATATCTAAGGAAAAACAAATAGAAGATCACTTTATTAATAAATTAATAGATCTCAAGTACACCTATCGTGACGATATTCGTGATAGGAATGCTTTAGAGCGGAACTTCAGAACAAAGTTCGAAGCATTGAACAGGGTACATTTAACGGACTCTGAATTTGATCGTTTGCTCGAGGAGATCATTGATGCTGATGTTTTTGCTTCTTCTAAAAGGCTACGAGGAATCAATACGTTTATGCGTGAAGACGGGACACCATTACAATACATGCTGGTCAATATCAAAGATTGGTGTAAGAATGATTATGAGGTGATTAATCAGTTGCGTATAAATACCAATAACAGCTATCATCGGTATGACGTGATTTTATTGATCAATGGCATTCCTGTAATCCAGGTCGAGTTGAAGGCTTCGGATGTTAGTCCTCGCCGGGCGATGCAACAAATTGTTGATTATAAAAATGATACGGGTAATGGATATACGAATACATTACTTTGTTTTATGCAACTTTTTATCGTAAGCAATCAGGCAAATACTTACTATTTCACCAATAATAACGATCAACATTTCAGTTTCAATACAGATGAGCAGTTTTTGCCAGTCTATCAATATGCGACAGAGTCAAACAGAAAAATAACCCACCTTGATGCGTTTTCTACGGCATTTTTGTCGAAATGTACATTGGGAGAGATGATTAACCGCTATATGGTTTTGGTTGTCAGTGAACAAAAGTTGCTCATAATGCGCCCCTATCAGATATATGCGGTAAAAGCAATAATAGATTGTATTCATCAAAACAGAGGTAACGGTTATATTTGGCACACGACAGGAAGTGGCAAGACGCTAACATCATTCAAAGCATCTACTCTGTTAAAAGATAATCCCGACATTGATAAATGCTTGTTTGTGGTAGACCGTAAAGATTTGGATAGACAAACACGCGAGGAGTTTAATAAGTTTCAAGAAAATTGCGTAGAAGAGAATACCAATACGGGGACTCTTGTTAAACGCATGTTGTCGGACGACTATGCCGACAAAGTAATTGTAACTACCATTCAAAAATTGGGTATCGCACTCGATTCGTCCAATAAAAATAACTATAAAGACCGTTTAATCCATCTAAAGGATAAACGAATTGTATTCATTTTCGATGAGTGCCACCGCTCTCAGTTCGGAGACAATCACAAGGCAATCAAAGAATTTTTCCCGAACTCTCAACTCTTCGGTTTCACGGGAACACCCATATTTGAACAAAATGCAACTTATACACAAATAAGCGGAGAAGAAGCCTCATATAAGATTACGGAAGATATCTTCCCAAGCAGACTACACGCTTATACCATAACACATGCGATCGAGGACAAAAACGTCTTACGTTTCCATGTCGATTATTTTAAACCCAAAGAGACAGGCGATCGTAGGGCAGATGGCACACTAAAGAAACAGGCGGTAGTAGATGCGATATTATCGAAACATGACGCAGCAACCCACTCCCGTAGGTTTAATGCCATACTTGCCACAGCCTCTATCAATGAAGCTATCGAATATTACGGACTGTTCCGCAGAGCGCAAGAAAGTTTAATGCAGCAAAATGAGAATTACGAACCGCTTAACATCGCTTGCGTATTCTCGCCTCCTGCCGAAGGGAATAAAGATATTCAGCAAATACAGGAAGACCTGCCACAAGAGCAGAATGACAACTGTAAAGAGCCTGAAGAAAAGAAAAAGGCGCTGAAAACTATTATTGACGACTATAACCGGCAATATAAAACCAACCATACAATCGCTGAGTTTGATGCCTACTACCAAGATGTGCAAAAACGCATCAAAGATCAACAATATAGCAATAAAGACTATCCACACAAAAATAAGATCGATATAACGATTGTCGTGGATATGTTGCTGACAGGCTTTGACTCTAAATATCTCAATACATTATATGTTGATAAAAATTTGAAATATCACGGTCTGATACAGGCGTTCTCACGTACCAATCGCATTTTGAACGACACTAAGCCATATGGTAACATCCTTGATTTTAGAGGTCAGCAAGATGCTGTCGATGAAGCGATAGCGTTATTCTCTGGAGAGAAGACCGATAATCCTAAAGAGATATGGCTTGTAGATTCTGCCCCGAAAGTGATAGAGAAGTTCCAAGATGCCGTTCAGAAGTTGAGTGAATATATGCAATCGCAAGGATTGGAGTGCCAAGCTGAAAATGTTTATAGTTTGCAGGGAGATGAGGCTCGTGCCGGTTTTATCAACTGTTTCAAAGAAGTACAACGATACAGAACCCAGTTGGAGCAATATACCGATATTAACGAGCAGGAGAAAGCAAAAATCGAAGAACTGTTGCCAGAAGAGACTTTGCGTTCGTTCCGTGGAGCCTATATTGAAACGGCACAACAATTACGCAAACAGCGGGAGACAGGCAAAGACTATGAGGTTAGTCCACAGGTTGAAGACCTTGATTTTGAATTTGTTCTTTTTGCTTCGGCAGTCATTGACTACGATTATATAATGGGATTAATCGCCCGCTATACGAATAGCAAAAACAGCAAGCAACGAGTAACCAAAGAGCAGTTGATCAGCCTTGTGGCATCGAGCGCCAACCTGATTGATGAACGGGACGATATTCGAGAATACATCGATAGTCTCGACGAAGTGAACGGTAAGACAGAACAGGAGATAAAAGAGGGTTACGAAGCATTTAAGGCAGAGAAATATGCTAGACAATTGGCATCCATTGCCGACAAACACGGTATCACAGCAGATTCGTTACGCGAATTTGTAGAACAGATAATGGATCGAATGATATTCGATGGCGAAAAACTGAGTGATTTGTTAGCTCCGTTGGAATTAGGATGGAAAGCGCGTACCAAGGCAGAATTGGCCCTGATGGATGATCTCGTTCCATTATTGAAACGTTTGGCCGCTGGCCGTGAAATTTCAGGGTTGTCGGCTTATGAAGATTGATGTTATGACAAAAGATAAAGATATAAAGACAGTTGTTCCTGCTTTGCGGTTTCCTGAGTTTCGGGATGGTGAAGGGTGGGTAGAAACAACATTGAAATCAATATCACCTTCAATATTTGATGGAACCCATCAAACCCCTAAATATACAGAAGTAGGGGTTCCTTTTTACAGTGTAGAAAATATTGTAAGTGGAAACAAAAATAAATTCATATCAGAAGATGATCATAAAATAGCAACTTTAAAAAATTGTCCAGCAAAAGGGGATATTCTTATAACTCGAATAGGTACAATAGGCTTTTCTAAAGTCGTTGATTGGAATTTTGATTTTAGTATATATGTCACGTTGGCGGTGGTTAAAAAGTCTGATCATTTTATTTCTAATTTTTTACATCAGTATTTTCAATCTAGTATATATCAGTCGGAAATACTCAGTAAATCATTATTGGATGCTGTCCCTTGTAAAATAAATATGGATGAATTACGTAATACACGTATTTTTTTGCCCCCAGATAAAGAAAAAAAGGAACAAGCAAAAATTGCAGATTTTTTAGGTAATTTGGATGATTTGATAAGCGCAGTAACAGATAAAATAGAAACTTTGAAGGAATATAAAAAAGGATTGATGCAGCAACTATTTCCTGCCAAAGGCAAAACAATTCCGGCTATTCGTTTCCCCGAATTTCAGAATGCTCCTGATTGGCAAGAAACGGCCTTGGAAAATATTGGTGAAATTGTTACAGGAAATACACCCAGTACAAAAGAACCAAACAACTATGGTGGTGATAGATTATTTGTTTCGCCAGCCGATATTTCAGATAAACGTTATGTTTCACAAACTAAGACAACACTTAGTGAGAAGGGTTTCCGTTTATCAAGACATATTAAAGAAAATAGTATATTATTTGTTTGTATTGGTTCTACAATAGGAAAAGTAGCTCAAAACACAAGAGAATGTGCAACAAATCAACAGATAAATTCAATAATGCCATATAAAGGTCATGTCGCGGATTTTGTTTATTCTATTTTAGAGCATTATGCACCTCAAATTGCATCTATTGCAGGAAATCAAGCAGTCCCTATTATAAATAAGACTCTTTTTTCTTCTGTCTCTCTATTGATGCCAAAAGAAAACGAACAACAAAAAATCGCCGACTGCCTATCATCAGTAGACGAACTCATATCCACCGAGACCGCCAAACTCGACCAACTAAAAGCCCATAAAAAAGGATTAATGCAACAACTATTTCCTAAATTACAATGAGTAACGAAGCAAAAATATTCAAATACAACACATTGTCGGATGTTGCCGTCAGATTTCGTTCTGATTTAAACGATTTCGACTATGTTTTATTATATGCCTATAATGGGACGGGGAAAACTCGTCTTTCCATGGAATTTAAGAACAGAGGTAGAAATACGGAAGCTAATACAAGGGATACACTATACTTCAATGCTTTTACCGAAGATCTTTTCTATTGGGATAACGACCTTGAAAATGATACGGAAAGGGTTCTCAAGATCAATGCAGACTCGAACTTCTTTAACGGGTTTAAAGAGTTAGCATTGGAAGAGAAGATATTCGGTTATTTACAACGATATGCAGAGTTCGATTTCAAGATTGATTATGAAGAGTGGCATATCTCTTTTTCAAAGGGGGAAGAAGATAAAATAAAGATTTCTCGTGGTGAAGAAAACATATTTATATGGTGTGTGTTCCTTGCCATTTGCGAATTGGTCATTGATGGAGCCGAGGCATATTCATGGGTTAAATATATTTATATAGATGATCCTGTGTCTTCGCTTGATGACAATAACATTATTGCGATCGCCAATGATTTGGGTAATCTGCTGAAAAAGGATTCCGGAAAAAGAAAAATCGTTATTTCTTCTCATCACCATTTATTCTTTAATGTGATGTATAACGACTTAAAAAGGAATAGACGTAAAAGTTATTTCTTTCATAAAAATGGGACAAACGGCTATACGTTGAGGGCGACCGACGAGACACCGTTCTTTCATCATGTCGCAACTTTATGCGAATTAAAACGGCTCTTGCCTAAAGAAGGACAGACGATAGACGATGTGCAGATAAACACTTATCATTTTAATATGTTGCGCAGTGTTATTGAAAAAACTGCGGTGTTTTTCGGCTATAGCCATTTTTCGAAATGTATTCATGGTATAGATGATGAGGTGTTATTTGCACGAGCTTTAGATTTACTTAGTCATGGTAAATACTCGATATATGAACCTGTATTCATGGGAAAAGACACAAAACAACTGTTTGTCCGAATCCTTGATGCTTTTTTGAGAAAATATGAGTTTTACCTACCTGAGATATTAATAGAAACAGAACAAGAAAACAGATAAAGATATGACAATAAAAGAACAGCTTGAATTAGGTAAAACCCTGTGGAGAATAGCAGATGATCTTCGTGGTTCAATGATGGCAGATGATTTTCGCGATTATATGCTGTCTTTTCTATTCCTGCGCTATCTTTCAGACAACTATATAGAGGCCACAAAAAAGGAACTCGGAGGAGATTATCCGGATAAAGCTCCGGAGGAATTGAAGGAGCGTGGTGTTTCGACGCCGTTGCAATTATGGTATAGAGAGAATCCAGAAGATGTTTTGGATTTTGAAAAACAAATGCGCCGTAAAGTGCATTATGTGATTGAACCGGACTATCTCTGGACTAATATTTACGAACTTGCACGGACACAAAATGATGATCTTCTGAAAACACTTGAGAAAGGATTTAAATACATCGAGAACGAATCTTTCGACAGGGCATTCCAAGGACTTTTTTCCGAAATAAACCTGAACTCGGATAAGCTGGGTAAAAATTATGAAGAACGTAACGCGCTACTTTGTAAAGTGATAACAAAGATTGCCGAAGGAATCGCTCAATTTTCAACCGATACGGATATATTAGGGGATGCTTATGAATATCTGATCGGTGAGTTTGCCGCAGGTTCAGGACAAAAGGCTGGCGAGTTCTATACGCCACAACAATTGTCGAGCATTCTATCGGGTATCGTTACATTAGATACCCAAGACCCAAAGTCCGGGATGAAGAAAAAACTCGAAAGAGTATTGGACTTTGCTTGTGGTTCAGGTTCTTTGTTGCTCAATGTGCGCCACAGGATGAAAGCTAATGGAGGAAATATTGGTAAGATATACGGGCAAGAGAAGAATATCACCACCTACAACTTAGCCCGTATGAATATGCTCCTGCATGGAGTTAAAGACTCGGAGTTCGAAATCCATCACGGAGACTCACTCTTGAATGATTGGGATATGCTGAATGAAATGAACCCAGCCAAAAAAGTGGAGTTCGATGCCATTGTCGCAAATCCTCCATTCAGCTACCGATGGGAGCCTACGGAAGAAATGGGCAAAGATTTCCGCTTTAACAACTATGGCCTTGCTCCCAAATCAGCCGCAGATTTTGCATTCTTACTTCACGGCTTCCATTTTTTGAAACAAGATGGCACGATGGTGATTATTTTACCTCATGGCGTACTTTTCAGGGGGGGAGCAGAAGAACGCATTCGTACAAAATTGCTCAAAGATGGCAATATAGACGCAGTAATCGGGTTGCCTGCAAACCTTTTCTTTTCAACAGGTATTCCTGTGTGTATCTTGGTACTCAAGAAATGTAAAAAGTCCGATGATGTACTCTTTATCAACGCTAGCGACAAGGAAAATTTCAAGAAAGGCAAAAGGCAAAACAAACTACGGACTAAAGACATCGACAAAATTATAGACACATATAAGCAACGAAAAGAAGAAGAGCGTTACTCACGTCCCGTCTCGATGGACGAAATCGAAAGAAACGGTTATAATCTGAATATTTCACGCTATGTCAGCATTGCTAAAGAGGATGTGAAAATTGATTTGTTGCAAGTAAATAAAAAGTTGATCGAGCTGGAGAGTAAAATAGCTGATGCATCCGAGAGACATAATAAATTTCTCGCTGAGCTTGGCTTGCCATTAATTACAAAAGCAAAGAGAGATTGACAAAGTTATAGCACCGAGTAACTAAATAATATGGGAAAAACAGTAACGACATACCTAATTGACGGAGATCCACAAGGGTCTCAATATGTGTTCATCAGCAACAAAATCTGTCAGATGTTTATTATTCCTCGTTCCAATCTGTCTATTCTTAATGAACGGACAGATTTACAAACACCGGCATTTTATATTCTTTTGGGTGAGGATGATATGACCAAGCCTAAAGCATATATTGGAGAAACAGAAAATTTCAAAGAACGGGTGAAAGACCACGATAGTAAGAAAGCATTCTGGCAAAAAGCTCTGATATTTATATCTAAAGACGCAGCAATGACAAAAGCAGATGTGCAATATCTGGAATATCGGGCGATTGCTGATGCTAAAAAAGCTAAGAATTTTGTTCTGAATGAAAACAAACAAACTCCCAATGAGCCTAATTTACCCGAATATCAAAAAGATAATATGAATGAGTTCTTTGAGGATATCAAATTTCTCACTTCATTTATAGGTTGCAATATTTTTGAATTTGTGAAACTAAAAGAGGAACACTTATTTTATACCAAAGGAAGAGGTTGTAATGCAAAAGGCTTTTACAATTCATCTGGATTTACAGTACTAAAAGGGAGTATTATTGTTAATAGTTCTGTTCCTTCGTTCAATTGGAAAGAAAAAAGAGAAAAACTGATTAACGAATATACGGTTACAAAAAATGGCTTATTAGTTATGGAGTCTGACAAGACTTTTTCTAGTCCAAGTACGGCTGCTGATTTCTGTATAGGCAGTAGCAATAACGGCTGGTTAGTATGGAAAGATAAAAATGGCCAAACTTTAGATTCTGTTTACAGGAAACAACTAGAATAAATCTTAAAATATAAGTATATAAAAATAAACGATATAGCTATATTATAGAATTCTGCATAGTTGCCTCAAATTATTACATGGATTTAAACAAATAATATGGACATAGATTTCGAATCATACATCCGTGGTAGTGAGCCTAACAAAAGAGAAAAGGCTTCAGCTTGGAAAACAGCCATTGGCTTACAAGCTGTGGATGGCTTGCGAACATCCGATTATCTAAAAGATACAGCTATAAAGCATATTGAGGGGGATATCAGTATTGATGAAGTAAAGAAACTCATTAATGGATATTACCAATCAAAGACTGTACGTACTTTGAAAGATGAAGAAACAGAAGAAGCCGATAAGGTGTCTGCTAACATCGCAAGAATCTTAAATGAACAATCGTTTGCTTTTTCAGTGACAGGATTTACCTCCATTCACCGTAGATTATTTGAAGGAATCTTTAAGTTTGCCGGAAAGATTCGCAACTATGATATTACGAAGAAGGAGTGGGTACTTCGTGGTGATACAGTGCTCTATGTCAATTCCGAAGATTTACACAAGGCTTTGGAATATGACTTGGAACAGGAAAAGAACTTCTCGTTCAAAGGCTTGTCTATGGACGATATTGTAGTACATATCGCTAAGTTTATATCAGGCATCTGGCAGATTCATCCATTCGGTGAGGGTAACACCCGTACTACGGCTGTCTTTGCCATAAAGTATTTGCGTAGCATCGGTTTTGACGTGAACAATGATTTGTTTGCCGACAACTCTTGGTACTTCCGCAATGCGCTGGTTCGTGCGAATTATAGAAATGTGCGAAAAGACGTTGAACCGGATATGAGTTTCTTGGTTGCATTCTTCAGAAACTTAATGATGGGAGAAAATAATGAGTTGAAAAATAGAACTATGATTATCAATACCCTACAGCAGCCAACCGAACAAGTCGACCGAACAAGCACCGAACAAGTACCGAACAAGCTAACCGAACAGCTCGGCACACCGCTTTTTGCTATCGTAAAGGCTATCGGAACAGAACAATGTTCATTGAAAGTAATAATGGAAAAGATAGAGTTAAAACATCGTCCCACTTTTATTGCCAACTATTTGACTCCAGCTATTCAAAGTGGCCTTGTTACCCCTCTCTACCCGGATAGCCCCAAACATCCTCGACAAAAGTATCTGTTGACGATAAAGGGACTGGCTATTTTTAATTCAACAAAATGATAAGCAATAGATAAACGAAGAATGAAAACATCCATCAACTACCTTCCCGAACAGAAACGGGATGAGCTCAGAAGAATTGTAAAGTGCGTACTGGAAGTGCTTCCCGGTTGCGAGATGATTATCCTATACGGAAGTTATGCTAGGAATACCTATGTTGACTACGACCAACGTATTGAATATGGTATTCGCACCTGTTTTATGAGCGATTATGATATCTTGGTAGTTACCAATACCCGTTTCCAAAGACACGTTATAAGCCATATCCTAAGCAAGGCCACTGATAATTACTACAAAGGAATGAACAGAAACGAATCCACTACCGTACAATTTATAGACGAAAGCATCGACGACTTGAATAAAGCCATCGATAAAAACCGATATTTCTATACCGATATCAAGCGAGAGGGTATCATGCTTTACAACAGCGGCCGTTATAAGTTGGCCCGCCGCCGTAAACAGAACTATCGGGAGATAAAAGAGTTGGCGGAGGAGTATTACAACGAAAGGTTTGAAAGAGGTAATGAGTTTCTCTTAGGGGCCATATTTTATAATGAACAAGGCCTACATAAAATGGCTTCTTTCAATCTGCATCAAGCCTGTGAAAATTACTATAACAGTATCATCTTGACTTTTACACTATACAGCCCCAAAGAGCACAGCTTGATAAAATTATCAGCCAGAGCTAAAACGCATTCGCTAGAGTCATCCAAAGCCTTTCCACGGAATACAGAAGAGGAAAAACGACTTTTCGATTTGTTGCAGGACGCATATGTTCAGGCTCGTTATAGTTTACACTTCCGCATCACTCAAGAAGATATCGAGGCGCTTATCCCCAAAGTAGAGCTACTCCGGGATATCGCACGACAATGCTGCGAGGAGAGAATCAAGGTGTATGCGGCAAAAGCAAGACATTGATGAGGTTTTCTTACTTCTCTTCCACATGGAATACAATTGTAATCATGAATTCCCCTCAATCGCCACCTTTATAACCCCATCCAACCTGTTTTCGAAGATACGGTAAGCCTCCTCGATCTCGTTCAATGGAAACTTATGGGTAATAAGAGGCGTCGTGTCTATCTTACCTTCTTCTATTAGGTTAAGAATCTCGGCGCAATCGCAGCCATCCACCCCACCAGTCTTGAAAGTCAAGTTCTTGCCATACATGTCTGGCAAAGGAAGAAGCTGAGGTTTATCATAGAGGGCTACGATGGTGACAATGGCGTTCGGACGGGCACAATCCCATACCAAGCGGAAGGTATCCTCACTCCCCGCAACCTCCAATACGACATCCGCACCGCCATGATCGCTGTTACGAAGAACAAATTCCTTACAGTTTTCGGGATCTGCCACCAAGACTTCCGGATAACGCTGGCGAACGAACCGGGCCCTTTCCGGAGACTTCTCGCAAACAATAATACGTCGTGGCTTCTTCAACAACACGCACAACAAAGTACAGATCCCCGTAGGACCAGCGCCAATAATGAGAACCGTATCCTCCTCTGAGACCTCCGAGATGCGGGCAGCCCAAAAACCTGTCGCTAACACATCACCGACCAGCAAAGCCTGCTCATCGCTAACCGTATCTGGGATACGATTCAAGCCTCGATCCGCATAAGGAACCCGGACATACTCCGCCTGCCCCCC
>ENA-ORSK01002222-ORSK01002222.1-human-gut-metagenome-genome-assembly--contig:-NODE-2222-length-13349-cov-4.069956_pt1 | contig 13349 bp, 10 predicted proteins | sample MGYA00242192_ERZ509159 | MGnify/ENA primary metagenome ERZ509159 (study PRJEB26280, sample SAMEA2338663) | human gut metagenome | biome: human gut; feature: human-associated habitat; material: faeces...
AGGGCCATCAATACGGCGGAGAGGGCGGGCGCGGTGCACCACTGGAAGATCTGCAGCCTTAGGCCCGTTGCCTTTCGCACCTGAAGCCAGTTGAGAAGCATACCCAGTACCGCGCTGGCCACGAACCCGGCCACGTATCCCCGCAGGCCAACGCCCGGCAGGCCCATCAGAAAGAAGGTACAGCCCAACTGCACCACGCCGCACAGGATCGAGTTGCGGGCGGCGGCGCTCTGCCGGCCCACGCCGTTGAGCGCTCCGGAGAGCACCGACTGATAGCAGGAACACAGCACCCCTACGGACAGCGGAAGGATGTACTCACCCACCGTGGGCTCCCGGAAGAGGTAGACCCCGATCGTGGGTCCCAGCACCACCAAAATGGCCATGCAGGGCAGGATGAGCACTGAGGTGGCCAGCATCGAGCGGTCCACCCGCCGCTGGACCTGCCCCGAGCGGCCCAGGGCGGTACTTTCGGCCAGCTTGGGCACCAGCACCAGGCCAAGCGCCCCGATGAAGGCGGTGGGCAGATAGAGCATGGGGATCGTCATGCCGCAGAGCACGCCGAAGGCGCTCATGGCTTCGGAGACCTGGGCGCCCGCGGCGACCAGACGCTGGGGAATGAGCACCGCGTTGGCCGAGCCCATCAGATTGCCCAGCAGAGCGGTCATGCCGATTGGCAGGGCGATGGCGGCAATGCGCCGGTCCAGCGCCCGTGGGCGCAGGGGCGTGCCGGGAAGCCCGCCTGCCCGGTTCAGCTGCCGCCGGGCCAGCAGGAAGAGCACGGCTGCGGAAAAAACCTCGCAGCAGATCATGCCCAGCACGATCAGACCCACCGTGCGTTCCGGGTTCTGGGGCAGAAAGACCACCAGCAGGCCCAGCACCGCCCCGGTGCGGATCAGCTGCTCGCACAGCTCCACAGCGGCGGGGGGGCGGATGTTGCCGGTGCCGTAGAAAAAGTGCTTGTGCAGATTTTCCACTCCGGTAAGCAGGATGCAGGGCAGCAGCAGGAGCAGGCCCAGCTGCGTGCGGGCGTCTCCCAGCAGATAGACGGAGATGGGGTCATAGAGCAAAGCGGTTACCGCCGCCACCAGAGAGAACAGGATCAAAAAAGCCGCCAGGCACCGGCGCAGCACCTGGGCGATGGCCAGGCGGTTGCCGAGGGCATGGTACTCCGAGGACAGGTTGGACATCGCTACCGTCAAACCGACGGCAGTGATGGACATGACCACGGAATAGACCGGCATGATGAGCTGATAAAGCCCCATGATCTCCGCCCCAATCAGCCGGGAGAGCAGGATACGGTAAAGAAACCCCAGCAGTTGGGAAGCAAGGCTGGTGCCGGTCAGCACCAGGGTAGCGTAGAGCATGGATGTGCGGTCGAGTTTCAAGGCGCGCCCCCCTTTACTCTACAAGCTTATTCGCAGGGGCTGTCCGGAATGCCGGTTTGACAAACAGGCAGAAAAAGCGTATCATACTGCCATTCATACATTGCTGTGTAAAAGTGGAGGAGAGACGTATGCTGGCAACGGTTATCAATGTGATCTTGGTGCTGCTGGGCAGTGCTCTGGGGCTGATCTTTAAAAACCGGATCAGCGCCCGTTTTTCCTCTGGCCTGATGTTCGCGCTGGGCCTATGCGTCCTGGGCATCGGCATCTCCAACATGATCAGAACCAACGATACTCTCTGCGTCATTATCTGTATGGTCCTTGGCACCCTGCTCGGCGAGGGCCTGAATATTGAAAAGCGCATGGACGGCCTGGGCGGGGTGCTGCGGCGCAAGCTGATCCGGGGAGAGGGCAACAACCGCTTTGTGGAGGGCTTCGTCAACGCCTCGGTGCTCTTCTGCGTGGGCGCCATGGCCATCAATGGCTCCATGGAGGCGGGCATGAACCACAATTATGATATTATCATCTCCAAGGCGGTCATTGACGGCGTTACATCCATTACCTTTGCCGCCGCCATGGGCGTCGGCGTGGCGTTTTCCGCCCTGCCCATCCTGGCGTATCAGGGCGGGCTGACCCTGATTTTTTCCTTGGTGGGACAGGGGATCGCGCCGGAAATCGTCACCGAGATGAGTGCTGTGGGCGGGACGATCATCGTGGGCATCGGGATCAATATGCTGGGCTTGCCCAAGGAAAAGATCCGCGTAGGCAATATGCTCCCGGCGATCTTCCTGCCGCTGGTGTACTTACCGGCGGCCCAGTGGCTGTCCGGGCTGATAGGATAGGGCGGATTCGCCTGCGGACCGGGAAAGCGGAGATACGCGCCCGGAGTCTGGCGCGCAAGCTGCCTGGGCAGAACGCTTTGCTGCGTTAGAATGAAAAAGCGAACGGAAGAGTTTGCCTATATTTCCGGTATGCACAGGGCCCTTTTTTAGGGGCTTTGTGCATTTTTGCTATAATCATTGATAAAAAATTAACGGATTTCTCCGGCACGCCCCCTTGCCTGTTTGACAGAGAAGCGGTATACTATTTTAGGTATGGAATGTTAAAAAAATAACAAAGCGAACGAGCGGTTCGTCAGGAAAAAAACAATGCTTTTCATGCCGTTTTGCCCATGATATAATAGGTCGACGGGCCGAGATATTGTGGAATCCGTACAGAAAGTAAGGAGGCAGCACAGATGGGATTTGTGAAGCTGGAGAAGCAGGGTCATGTGGGCATAATGACCATTGACCGGCAGGAGGCGCTGAACGCGCTGAACAGCGCGGTACTGACCGACCTGGACGCGGCCATCGATCAGGCGGAGCAGGACAGCGAGATCTACGTAGTGATTTTGACCGGCGCGGGGCGCTCGTTCGTGGCGGGGGCGGACATCGGTGAGATGAAGGAGTTTTCCTCCATCGACGGAAAGAAGTTCGGCGTGCACGGGGGCAATGTGTTCCTGAAGCTGGAGAATATGAGCAAGCCCGTCATCGCGGCGGTGAACGGCTTCGCTTTGGGCGGGGGCTGCGAGCTGTCCATGGCGTGCGATATCCGCCTGGCCAGCGAGAAGGCCAAGTTCGGCCAGCCCGAGGTGGGCCTGGGCATCACGCCCGGCTTTGGCGGGACCCAGCGTCTGCCCCGTATCGTGGGCATTTCCAAGGCGATGGAACTGATTCTCACCGCCAAGGTCATCGGAGCGGCAGAGGCCAAGGCCATCGGGCTGGTGAGCGAGGTCTATCCGCCCGAGGAGCTGATGGGCAAGGCCATGGAGATGGCCGAAGCGATCTGCGCCAACGCCCAGATCGCGGTGTGCGAGTCCAAGCGCTGCATCCGCAAGGGCATGCAGACCGATATCTATACCGGCTCTTCCTTTGAGGCCGAGGCCTTCGGCGTCACCTGCGGCACCCGGGACAAGGACGAGGGGATGGGCGCGTTTTTGGAGAAGCGGGCGGAGAAGCACTTCCAGAACAAGTAATTTCGCACCCAAAACACAAGGAGGTTACATAATATGAAGAAAGTCGTAGTGATCGGCGGCGGCACGATGGGCCTGGATATTGCCCAGGTCTTCGCCCGCAAGGGATTCGACGTGGTGGTCCGTGATATCAAGGACGAGATCATTCAGGCGTCCGAGGCCCGTCTGAACAAGGGGCTGGACAAGCTGGTGGCCAAGGGCAAGCTGGACGAGGCGGGCAAGGCCGCCATCACCGGCAAGATCAGCTTCACGACCGATCTGAACCTGGCTGCGGACGCGGACCTGGTGGTGGAAGCCGCCATCGAGAATCTGGACATCAAGAAGAGCATCTTTGCCGAGCTGGACAAGATCTGCAAGCCCGAGTGTGTATTTGCTTCCAACACTTCCAGCCTTTCCATTACCGAGATCGGCAACGGACTGACCCGTCCTCTGATCGGTATGCACTTCTTTAATCCCGCAGACCGTATGAAGCTGGTAGAGGTAATCGCAGGTGTGAATACTCCCGCAGAGACCGTGGATACCATCAAGAAGATCTCCGAAGAGATCGGCAAGACCCCTGTTCAGGTAAACGAGGCAGCAGGCTTTGTTGTTAACCGTATCCTGATCCCTATGATCAATGAAGCAGCTTTCATTAAGATGGAAGGTGTATCCGATATCGCAGGTATCGACGCAGCTATGAAGCTGGGCGCTAATCATCCCATGGGACCTCTGGAACTGGGCGATTTCGTAGGACTGGATATCTGCCTTGCCATCATGGATGTTTTGTACAACGAGACCGGCGACAGCAAGTATCGTGCATGCCCTCTGATCCGTAAGATGGTTCGCGGCGGTAACCTTGGTGTGAAGACCGGCAAGGGCTTCTATGTATACAATGCAGACCGCACCAAGACTCCTGTGGATGCACAGTAAAGTATAAACAATCCGTAGGCATCAAAGTCGGGGTTCTTAGACCCCGACATCATGATAATTACAACCAAGTATAAATAACAATGGAGGATTAACATCATGGATTTTACATTATCCAAAGAGCATGAGATGGCGAGACAGCTGTTCAAAGAGTTCGCCGAGAACGAAGTAAAACCTCTTGCGCAGGAAGTTGACGAGACCGAAACCTTCCCCAGAGAGACCGTTGAGAAGATGGCTAAGTACGGCTTCATGGGAATTCCCGTTCCCAAGGAGTACGGCGGACAGGGCTGTGATACCCTGACCTACGCTATGTGCGTTGAGGAGCTTTCCAAGGTTTGCGCAACTACAGGCGTTATCGTATCCGCACATACCTCTCTGTGTATCGATCCTATCATGACCTTCGGTACCGAAGAGCAGAAGCAGAAATATGTTCCTGATCTGGCAAGCGGCCGCAAGATCGGTGCTTTCGGTCTGACCGAGCCCGGTGCAGGTACCGATGCCCAGGGTCAGCAGACCAAGGCTGTATTAGATGGCGATGAGTGGGTCATCAATGGTTCCAAGTGCTTCATCACCAATGGTAAAGAAGCAGATGTTTATATCGTAATCGCAGTTACCGGCATCGTAGAGAAGAGAGGCAGAAAGATGAAGGAGATCTCTTCCTTTATCGTTGAGAAGGGAACTCCCGGATTTACCTTCGGTACCAAGGAAAAGAAGATGGGTATCAAGGGTTCTTCCACTTACGAGCTGATCTTCACCGACTGCCGTATCCCCAAGGAGAATATGCTTGGTAAGCAGGGACAGGGATTCAAGATCGCAATGCACACTCTGGACGGCGGACGTATCGGTATCGCTTCCCAGGCTCTGGGTATTGCAGAAGGCGCTCTGGAGAGAACCGTTGCTTACACCAAGGAGAGAAAGCAGTTTGGAAAGTCTATTTCCGGATTCCAGAATACACAGTTCCAGCTGGCTGATATGGCTACCAAGGTTGAGGCTGCCAAGATGCTGGTATACAAGGCTGCACGCAAGAAGGACGAGTACAAGACCAATCCTAAGATCTCTTACTCTGTAGAAGCTGCTATGGCTAAGCTGTATGCTGCTGAGGTTGCTATGGAAGTTACTACCAAGGCTGTCCAGCTCCACGGTGGTTATGGTTATATCAGAGAGTACGAAGTAGAGCGTATGATGCGTGACGCTAAGATCACCGAGATCTACGAGGGTACTTCTGAAGTTCAGAGAATGGTTATCTCTGCAGATCTGTTGAAGTAAGCGTTGTTGAATGAATAATTAGAAAAGTAAGGAGAAAATACAATGAAGATTGTTGTTTGTATTAAGCAGGTGCCCGATACCAAGGGCGGTGTTAAATTCAATCCTGACGGAACTCTTGACAGAGGCGCAATGCTTGCTATCATGAATCCCGATGATAAGGCTGGTCTGGAAGCTGCACTGAAGCTGAAGGACGAGTTCGGCGCAGAAGTTACCGTACTGACCATGGGTCTTCCCAAGGCAGCAGATGCTCTTCGTGAGGCGCTGGCTATGGGCGCTGACAAAGCAATTCTGGTTACCGACAGAGTACTGGGCGGTGCTGATACCTGGGCTACTTCCACTACCATTGCAGGTGCATTGAGAAACCTTGACTATGATCTGATCATTACCGGTCGTCAGGCAATCGATGGTGATACCGCACAGGTTGGTCCTCAGATCGCTGAGCATCTGGGACTTCCCGTAATCTCTTATGCACAGGACATTAAGGTTGAGGGAGACAAGGTGATCGTTCAGAGACAGTATGATGACAGATATCATGTAGTAGAAGCTCAGATGCCCTGCCTGATCACTGCATTATCCGAACTGAATAAGCCTCGTTACATGACTCCCGGCGGAATCTTCGATGCATGCAAGGCAGAGATCACTACCTGGGGCAGAGCTGATCTGAAAGATGTTGATGACAGCAACCTTGGTCTGAAGGGATCTCCTACCAAGATCGCAAAGGCATCCGATAAGGTTCGTAAGGGCGCAGGTGAGAAGATCGTTCCCGATTCACCCGAAGACGGAGCAGCTTACATTGTTGCTAAATTCAAAGAAAAGCACATCATCTAATATAGGAGGCAAACCATGGTAACCAATAATATTGAAGAATACAAGGGTGTATATGTGTTCGCCCAGCAGGTAGACAATGAGATCAGTGGTATCGCATTAGAACTGCTCGGCAAAGGTAAAGAGCTGGCTGCAAAGCTGGAGACCGAGGTAACCGCGGTTCTGATCGGTTATAATGTAAAGAATCTGGCAGATAAGCTGGCTGAGTATGGCGCAGATAAGGTAATCCTTGTGGACGATCCCGAACTGGAGACTTACAGAACCGAGCCTTATGCACATGCACTGGCATCTGTTATCGAGAAATATAAGCCTGAGATCGTTCTGGTAGGTGCAACTGCTATCGGACGTGACCTCGGCCCTACCGTTTCCGCAAGAGTTAAGACCGGTCTGACTGCTGACTGTACTGTACTTGAGATCGGTGATTTCCCTCTCGTTGCTATCCCCGGACAGGAGCAGAAGCACAACCAGCTGCTGATGACCCGTCCTGCATTCGGTGGTAACACCATCGCTACCATCGCCTGCCCCGACAACAGACCTCAGATGGCAACCGTTCGTCCCGGCGTTATGCAGAAGATCGCTCCGATCGCAGGTGCAAAGGCTGTAATCGAAGAGTACAATCCCGGATTTACTCCGAACAACAAATATGTAACCATCAAGGAAGTCGTTAAGGCTGTATCCGATACCGTTGATATCATGGATGCTAAGATCCTGGTATCCGGCGGACGTGGAGTTGGCAGCGCAGAGAACTTCAAGATCCTGGAGGATCTGGCAGAGGTTCTTGGCGGTACCGTATCCTGCTCCCGTGCAGTTGTAGATAATGGCTGGAAGCCCAAGGATCTGCAGGTTGGACAGACCGGTAAGACCGTTCGTCCTCAGATTTACTTCGCAATCGGTATCTCCGGTGCTATTCAGCACGTAGCAGGTATGGAAGAGTCTGATCTCATTGTTGCCATCAACAAGGATGAGACCGCGCCTATCTTCGATGTGGCTGACTACGGTATCGTAGGCGACCTGAACAAGGTAGTTCCCGCTCTGACCGAGCAGCTGAAAACTGCAAAGGCTGAGAAGGCAGCAAACTAATTCGTAACAACGGATTAAAAAAATATAAGAACTCCGTCTGATTCCCCGGTCCGTCCGGGAGTCGGGCGGAGTTCTTTTCTGCAAAAAACTGATGCAACTTGTGCAAGTTTCTTGCCTTGTATGCTTGCGCTGAGGGAAGCAAAATAGTAAAATAAAATGATACCAAGGGTAACAAGGTGAAAAATAAATTTTTCACCTGCAAATTTGTGCCTTCGGCTCAAAGTTTGCAGGTTGTTGAAAGGCGTGAGTAGTTTTATGGCAAAACAAAAAGAAGTAAAGACCAACGCAATGCGGATCCTGGAATCTTTGAAGATTCCTTATACCCATCACACCTACGAGTGTGAGGAATTCGTGGACGGTCTTCAGATAGCTGACAAATTATCCCTGCCCTATGAACAGGTCTATAAGACGTTGGTCACCGTGAGCAACAGCAAGAATTATTTTGTATTCGTTATCCCTATTGCGGCGGAGCTGGATCTGAAAAAGGCAGCGAAATCGGTAGGGGAAAAGAGCGTGGAAATGATCCACGTAAAGGACATTAACGCCATTACCGGTTATATCCGCGGCGGCTGTACTGCCATTGGCATGAAAAAGCAGTACGTGACCAGAATCGATGAAAGCGCAAAGACACAGGAGCAGATCTATGTCAGCGGCGGCAAGATCGGATCTCAGATCCGTCTGACACCGGAGGATCTGGCCAAGGCAGCGAAAGCAGAATTTGCCGATATTATCCGGCATGAAAATTAACCGGGAAGATACCGTAAGGATCTGACAATTACGAAAACATATATAAAGGAGTATCTATGGAAAAAGAAAAAACAATTCTCGATTACGACACCGTGGCACTGGATGAAGCACAGGATGCGGTGATCATCATAGACCAGACCTTATTACCCGGCAGGATCGAACTGATCGCTTTACATACGGCACAGGAAATTTGGGATGCCATTTATCTGTTGAAAGTCAGAGGGGCTCCGGCCATCGGCGTAGCGGCGGCACTGGGTATTTATCTGCTGGCAAACCGCATCGAGACCGAAGATTTTGAAAAGTTTTATGAGAAATTTACCGAATATAAGGAATATCTGGATTCTTCCAGACCCACCGCAGTCAACCTGTCCTGGGCATTGAAGCGTATGAATGCCGTGGCTGTGAAGGCTGGCAGAGAAGAACACAAAACAGTGGCAGAAGTGAAGGAAATCCTGCATGATGAAGCCTTGCAGATTCGGGCAGAAGATGTGGAAGTATGCCGAAAAATCGGAGAATTTGGACTGGAACTGGTGAAACCGGGAGATGGCATCCTGACTCACTGTAATGCAGGACAACTTGCAACCGTAAAATATGGTACTGCAACAGCACCTATTTATCTGGGACAGGAGAAGGGCTATAACTTCCATGTATTTGCGGATGAGACCAGACCCCTGTTGCAGGGAGCCAGACTGACTGCTTTTGAACTGCATTCCGCGGGCGTGGATGTCACACTGATCTGCGACAATATGTCTGCTTCTGTAATGTCCAAGGGCTGGGTACAGGCAGTGTTCGTGGGTTGTGACAGAGTGGCGGCTAACGGAGATACGGCCAACAAGATCGGTACCAGCGTGGTGGCAGCGGTGGCAAAACAGTACGGTGTGCCGGTATACATCTGTGCACCTACATCTACCATTGACATGGCTACCGTTACCGGCGCAGATATCTGCATCGAGCAGCGCAAGGCGGAAGAGGTCACCGAGATGTGGTATAAGGAGCGCATGGCCCCGGAAGGTGTAAAGGTATACAATCCCGCTTTTGATGTAACGGATCATGAACTGATCGCCGGAATCGTAACAGAGTACGGTGTGGCAAGAGCGCCTTACACCGAGAGCCTGAAGGAGATCATGGAACGCAAGGCACAGAGAGGCTGATGGTGAAGATATGAAGCGAAATGTAAGCCTTGCGGAGATATCCGATGGTCATTTATATAAGGCAAATGATATGGTAAAGGCGGACTGCGGCGGCTGCGAAGGCTGTTCCCGGTGCTGTCATGGCATGGGCAATTCCATTATTCTGGATCCCTATGATGTCTACCGGATGACTACAGGAATGGGGAAAAGCATGCAGGAGCTATTAGCGGCATCGGTGGAGCTCAACGTGGTGGATGGTGTGATCTTACCGAATCTGAAAATGCAGGGGACCAAGGAAGCCTGCGCTTATCTGGATGAGGAAGGAAGATGTAGCATCCATCCGTACCGGCCTGGAATCTGCCGGCTGTTTCCGCTGGGAAGATATTATGAAAATGGAGGATTTTCCTATTTTCTCCAGACCGGGGAATGTGCAAAGGAGAACCGCAGCAAGATAAAAGTCAGTAAATGGATCGATACTCCGGATCTGACGAGAAACCAGCAATTTACCCTACAATGGCATGACCTGTTACATGCCATGGAAGAAAGACTGACAGGAGAAGACGAAGGGAAACAGAGGGAAGAAAATCTCCTGCTGCTGCGTCTGTTTTATTTATTGCCGTATGAGGGGACGATAGATTTTTACACACAGTTTACAGAGAGGATGGAACATTGGAATGGACAGAACGGACAGATTTAACAGTTTAAACAAGCTCTCCATTGAGAAGCGCCTATTGAAAGTATTTCGTAAGACCACGATACTGCTGAGCATGACGGGTGTCATCGCCTGTGTGGCCATGGGAATCGTGAGTTATCAGTATTCCTACGCCTTGAAGCATTACGGTTTCGCGCAGGGTGACATCGGTAAGGCGATGATCGTTATCGCGGAGATGCGGAGTGAGACCCGTGCCGCCATCGGCTATGATGACGATACGCTGATCGCTAAAGCAAAAAATGCCCATGACATGACGGCGGAACAGCTGGATACCTATATCAGTGCCCTGGAAGATGATATGATCACGGATGAGGGAAGAGCTACCTACCAGCAGATCAAGGATGGCGTAGCTTCTTATCAGCAGATCGAGGCACAGATACTGGAACTGGGAACAGCTTCCGATTCTGCTAAGCGGATGCAGGCACAGCAGATGGCAGGCGAACAGATGGATCCCGTGTTCCAGCAGGTCTATGCAGATATGACGAGCCTGTTGGACAGCAGTGTAACGAACGGAAATGCCATGGAAGCCAAGCTGAATGTTTTCCGTGTGGTTATTTTTATCGTAATCCTTCTGATCATCGGAGTAGGCTTTGCAGGATCTGAAAAGGCGGGAAAAAGAATAGCCAAAGGAATCGCCGGACCGCTGAAAGCGCTGGCAGACAGACTGGATGGCTTCGCAGCAGGTGATCTGACATCTGATTTCCCCAAAGTGGAGACAGAGGACGAAATGGCAGCGATGAACCGTGCGGCTACAGCAATGGCGACAAACCTCAGGATGATCATCGAGGATATCAACCAGGCATTAAATGCTATGGCAAACGGCGACTGGACAGTGAAGTTCCGTTATCCCGATCTCTATGTGGGCGATCTGGATAAACTAAAAGAAGCGCTGAGAGATATTAAGTATAAGATGAATGAGGCACTGTACAATGTCAATGAAGTATCCGGACAAGTATCCATGGGTGCCGGAAGTCTGGCAGATGCGGCGCAGTCTCTGGCTGAGGGGGCAACCGAACAGGCAGGAGCCGTACAGGAGCTTCAGGCGACGATTACCAATATTACTTCTATGGTAGACGATACCGCAGAACATACGAAGAATTCCAGCAGACAGGCACAGGAATATTCAGCTAAGGCGGATGAAGGACGTACCGAAATGAATCACCTGATGGAAATCATGGGTCGGATCAATGAAACTTCCGAGAAGATCAGCAATATCATCGGCGAGATCGAAGATATTGCAAGCCAGACCAATCTGCTGTCCCTGAATGCTTCCATTGAAGCAGCCAGAGCCGGAGAAGCAGGCAGAGGCTTTGCTGTTGTGGCAGACCAGATCGGTAAGCTGGCAGAGCAGAGTGCTCAGTCCGCAGTCAATACCAGAAATCTGATCGGCGATACCCTGGAGGAGATCCATGCCGGCAATGAAGCTGTGGATCATGCATCCCAGACCTTAAGCACTATCGTGGACGGTGTCCGCAAGATCGCACAGGATTCCGAGGAACTGACCCAGATCGCAGCTACCCAGGCGGATGCCATGAATCAGGCGGAGAGCGGTGTGAACCAGATCTCCGAGATCGTACAGTCCAATTCGGCGGCAGCAGAAGAGCTGTCTGCTACCAGTGAGGAACTGTTGGCGCAGTCTGAGAATATGACCAATCTTGTAAAACAGTTCAAACTGATCGATGAGGAGAAGATTCAGGCCAGAAAAAAGGAGGTTAAGCATGCCGGTATTTGATTTCAGCAGTACTCCGGAAAATGAAAAGAAGCAGGATCCTATATGCACCTATACTACGTTTCGCTCCAATGAGGGATCAGCCTCTGCGGAGAAACCGATTTTGATCCTGGATAACAGCAGTGAAAAATGGAACCATCATGCCGTAGGTGTATTCGGTAATCAGAGCAAACGGACCAATTTCGAATTTAAAGAGGAAGGCAGCAGCGCTTATGCCGATATTTTACAGATTGATGCCCGTTTTGTCAGTCTGATCCGCTGGCTTGGTGAGAACCACATTAACGTGCGTCTCTCCGGAGAAAACAGGAATGACGGCTATGCAGTATATAAGATCCGTGAGACAGCTTTCGGTGGGGGCACCAAGCTGTCTGCAGAGGATGGATTTTTACAATTCATGATGGAGCGGCTGTTTTTAAGCAGTGCTCCCGCGGAAGAAGAACAGGGCGAGGACGAAGGGGAAGACGGCGATGATATGAAACTTACCAGCCTTCAGAGTATCTCCGATTTCATGACCTGTGCCGGAAGGACCATGCCGGAAAATATCCGCCTGTGGGCGAGAAGAAACCTGGCAGTGGCAAGATCCCACGAGGTATCTCCCGAGGAGAGAAGGCATGCACAGAGAGCCTTGTCCATTATGATGAACATTCAGTGGAAGGGCAACTATTTTGAGGCTATTGACCCCGTGGAAGCCAGACGGATCCTGGATGAGGAATTGTACGGCATGGAGCGGGTCAAACAGCGTATCATGGAGACCATCATCCAGATCAACCGTACCCACACTTTACCGGCCTATGGTCTGCTTCTGGTGGGACCGGCGGGAACCGGTAAATCCCAGATTGCTTATGCGGTGGCAAGGATTTTAAAGCTTCCCTGGACTACATTGGATATGAGTTCCATCAACGATCCGGAGCAGCTGACCGGAAGCTCCAGAATCTATGCCAATGCCAAGCCGGGCATTATCATGGAGGCTTTTTCCATGGCGGGAGAGTCTAATCTGGTATTCATCATCAATGAGTTGGACAAGGCGGCAAACGGCAAGGGTAACGGCAATCCGGCGGATGTGCTTCTGACACTGCTTGACAATCTGGGATTCACGGACAACTATATGGAATGTACCGTTCCCACCTTTGGTGTCTACCCCATCGCCACTGCCAATGATAAGGAGCAGATCAGTGCTCCGTTAATGTCCCGTTTTGCAGTGATCGACATCCCGGATTACACACCGGAGGAGAAGAAGATCATTTTCTCCAGATTTGCATTGCCGAAGGTGCTGAAAAGGATTGGACTGCAGGCAGACGAATGCACACTCACCGAAGAGGGACTGGATGCGGTGGTGGAGATCTATTCCAACACCAGTGGAATCCGTGACCTTGAGCAGGCGGCGGAGCATCTGGCAGCCAATGCCCTGTATCAGATCGAAGTGGACGGGGTAAAGGAAGTTGTATTTGATGCAGAAAAAGTGAAGAAATTATTTCTATAAGTAATAGAAGCAGGTAGTCGCAGGATGCGGTTGCCTGCTTTTTGTGCAGACTATTATAGAAAAACGAGTAGAGGAGAGGGA
>ENA-ORSK01002226-ORSK01002226.1-human-gut-metagenome-genome-assembly--contig:-NODE-2226-length-13341-cov-3.369261_pt1 | contig 13341 bp, 17 predicted proteins | sample MGYA00242192_ERZ509159 | MGnify/ENA primary metagenome ERZ509159 (study PRJEB26280, sample SAMEA2338663) | human gut metagenome | biome: human gut; feature: human-associated habitat; material: faeces...
AACCAGCCGACACCCAACAGGATGGCAGCAACACCGCCAACAGGAACAGCAAGCAGCAGGAGCAATCCCAAAAGCACAAGCACAACAGCGAGAACCATGAGGATAATTCCGCAGACATTATATGTCCGGTCGGAATATTCCTTTTTCACTGGAGCAGGTGCGTCATAGGATGCGGATGTGTGTCCGTTTTCGGATGATGCACTTTTCATCACATCAGAGACCCCGACGGTCGTTCGACTATACACTGCATTATAAGCAGCCTTTTTCGGGTCATTCACAATCCCCATTCCCTTTTTACCATAAAGAGGATTCACAGCCTTTTTGACCTGCCTCTTTACTTTTCCGGTAGTCCTTGCCTTTATGCTCTTTTTGACATTCGGTTTTCTGACACCGTATTTCATGCAAAACACCTCCATTCTTTTGGACAAATCTGTCACCTTGTACACTTTCCTTACGAAAGGAGGTGAGCAGGATGAAAGTTTTGTTATGGGAAACGAGAACCTCAAAAGGGTTCACGTTGATGGAGTTGGCGAAGAAATCCGGAATCGGAAAATCGACGCTCAACAACATCGAAAACGGTAAGGTGTCACCGACATTGTTTCAACTCGAAACGATAGCGATTGCACTGGAGGTCAAAATCACCGACCTATTTGAATCCGAATACAAATAATTGTATCACATGACATGTTCCGTGAGCGGGAACAGGAGACGATTTCCACAATTATGGAAATGAACTCCGATATTTCCACAATCATGGAAATATGTGATATGATGTGTTTCGGAAAGGGGTGGTGTTCCCTTGCATTACAAAGAGACTATCATTGAGTTAGTCGGTAAGATACAAAGCGAAAAAGTCCTCAAGAGGATATATAAATTCGTTTTATATCTGTACACCCATGAGACTGGCAGTTGAAAAAGACTGTCAGTCTTTTTTTATTTCACGCAGGTATTTCATCGAATCGTCCTCCGACAAGATTTTGCGTCCGAGCAAATAACCGGAAAGACTACACAAACGCTGAACCTGTTCCTCGTCATCAAGCATGTTAAACATTTCAAGCAAAATCAACTCTCGACGAGTGAGAGAATATAAATCAGATGCTTTTTTCATCATTTCTCCTCTCTCAATGAAATGTAATAATCAACAAGTCTGTCAAATGCCTTGATGTCATCATCCGAGGCATACAAGAGCATTTTTATCATATTTTTGCGGGTCTCATTTTCACCCGCCATGATGCGGTCGATTCTTTCAAAAAAGTCATCGTCGGTCTCGACGAACATTTCTCCCTCCCCAGTCGTCAACCACATATAATCAACACTAAATTCACGACAGATCGCTTTTATATTTGCATCGGTGAGAGAATTTTCACCTTTTTCTATTTTAGAAACCGCTGCCTTTTTGATTCCGAGCCTATCACCGAATTTTTCAAGTGTAAGACCGAGGGTCTTTCGCACTTCATTGACACGCTCATTCTGCGTCATATAGTTTCACCTCCCTTGTTTTTCTCAAGCATATCACGGTAACTGACAAAAATCAATAAAAAAGTTTCCTCAAGATACAAAAAAGTATTGACAAAGTATCTGCGAGATATTATGATGTATCTACAAGATACAAAACAGGAGGAACAAAACAATGATGAAATCCGAATTTGAATCCCTTGCAGGTAGAAACGTAACAGATGAACAGTACAAAGCAATCGAGACATTATACATGAGTAGCAATCTTGAAAAAGCAGAATTTGTGAAAAGCATCAGAACAATGCTCAAGAGCATCCCGCAGCCGGAAAAGAAAAAGGACATCAAGAGAATGGCTGTGAGAGACCGGAGTGGTTACAGAAAGACACCGAACGGGTGTTATTACCATATCGAATACGTTGAACTGGTGGACATCGACATCAAAACAGGGAAATACATCATCAAGCCACTTGAGGACAAGGATTTTGAACAGTTGGCAAAAGACGGACACGATTTGAATTTGAACACATGGTTTGATTTTGATTATGAGGATTGCATCGACGAGAAGAAAAGACCGATTGAATTGAATTATTAAAGCCGAAACGGGGCAGCAGTCGCCCCGTCAGTGTCCGGATGGCAACCGACACTCTGACGATGGCAAGCCGAAAGACAGCGTCGGAATACCGTGAGAAACATGGCAGCGGGTGAACTTGCTAAAAGGTTCATAGTTGGATGACAGGTTTTCGGTGACTTTTTAAGGCGAAAAGACACAACACGGTAAATTCAGCCGGAACAGAGGCGAGGTCATGAACAGACCGAGAGAGCCTCCACAGGAGGGAACAGGATGCAGGAAATGAAATATTTCAACGAGGGAAATGATTGCGACATCTGCAAAAACCAACTCATGACAGGACGAGACGGAACGGTCGAGGATTGCCGGAGGAGACAGAATGGGTTGTCATGCAGATTCGAGGAGCGTGACATTCGGACATGTCCGGTGTGCGAACATGAGGTTGATCGTGAGGATATGTATTTCACAAAGGATTGTCATGGAATCCCGTTCAGACTGGTGTGCGACAGATGCTATCAGAGAATCATGTCAAAAGGATATGACGGGGAATATTACACAGAGGCAGACGAACAGATTGAAGATGACTATTGAGAGCCGAAACGGGCAGCAGTCGCCCGTCTGTGTGGGATGACCGCCCACGCATTGACAAGGCAGGTCAGAACAGGAGGTCAGACGGATGGAAGTCGGACGTATATTGCCAACCGAGGCAGCAGTCATATTGAATGTATCACCGCAATTCATCCGAATAGCGATGCAGCAAGGGAAACTCCCTATCGGAACAGCGGTGCAGATGTCATCAATATGGACTTATCACATTTCGGAGAAACTGCTTGCAGATTATTCCGGAAAAGACATACAGGCAGAACTTGAGAGAATCAGAGGAAAGAGAGGAGCGTGACATATATGTCAAAGGACGAGAGAAAAGAAATGATTGAGAATATCGCAGAGCGGTTCACACAGATGGACGACGTTGACAAGTCCTATATTGCCGGATATATGGCAGGAAAGCAGGAGGAACGTCAGAAGTGGGAGCAGCAGGGAAAGACAGCGGTTGCAACAGCATGAGGATGACTTGTGCTTGATTCGGAGGGGGCGATTTACGAGGAATACACCTAAAAAATGAATATGCAGAGCATAAGAAAAAAGAGCAAAAAGAAAGGAGACCGTTGCAGCGGTCTCCCGTTTAGCAGTCTGTGTCAGACGCTTAAAACCTAAAAATATTATAGCAAATCTGACACCATATTGCAAGCATGAAAAAGCGGGAAAACCCCGTGATTCAAAGGGTTTCAGACCCTTTTGACGACCTTGTGATGGATAGTAACAAGTCGTTGAAAAGTATATATAAGGGCAGCAGGAGGAACGGTGTCAGAATGGCAAAGAGAAAGAAAGGGATGACGTTCATCCCGTATGACTATGAGGCAGCATACAACAAGAGCCTTGAGGATATGCACGAGTTCTTTGTTGAGCAGATGTTCAAGCAAGGGAAAAAGGTTGTATATGCACTCAAGGAGATACGAGCAGGAGACCAGTTCGAGGTTGAGATATATCCACAGTTCAAGAAAATGGATGAAGTACCTCCGGAGGGTCGGAGTATCAAAAAGGACAATGACAAGGCTCAAAGGAATCTGAATGACAAGAACGCAAGGAAATATGTGGAGCGTCTTATCAATGAGAATTTCACGGACAGGGATTTGTGGCTCACGTTTACATACGACAATGAGCATCTCCCTCCGGACGGAGACATCGACGCAGCAATCAAGAACGTGCAGAAATTCATCCGACGGGTGAATTATCAGAGAAAGAAAAGGGGTCTCCCGAACGCAAGATATGTCTATGTGACCGCCTACAATCCGACAGAGGAAATCCGGTGGCATCATCACATTGTCATGGATGGCGACATGGACATGGATGTGGTTGAGGGATGCTGGAAACAGAGCAGCAGGAACGAGGTTCGGAGGCTGCAAAAGGACGAGAACGGTTTGACAGGAATGGCAAAGTATATCGTCGAGGAAAAGAACAGGGTGAAATCGGAGAAACGGTGGAACCCCTCACAGGGATTGAGAGACCCCGACATCAAGGTGGTTCATTCCAAGAGACCGACAGCAAAAGCCGGAGGATATAAGAAAATCGGAACATACGTCGAGACCATGAGAAAAGGACATGAGCAGGTTCGTGAGCAGATGTTGAAATGGTATCCGGATTTTGATTTTACGGATGCGGGAATCTATTACAACGATTTCAACTCAATGTTCTACATACGGGCGAGAATGAGGAAACGGAGGCAGCAATGAAAGTAAAAAGAAAGAGAAGAATGAGCAGGAGGAGACGGGAACGGACATATATTGCGGTGATGGTATTACTGGCGATCGCTGTGAGCATAGGTCTGACACGCTCTGTCATGCGAGATGACAAGGAATTTGAGGAGTATGAGCAGCAGTCGCAGGAGTTCAATGCACGGATGCAGAGAATCGACGAGAAAAGAGAGGCATCCGGACAAAATGCAATGCTTGAGCAGGTGCGAACATGGCAGCAGGAGCAGGACACAGAACCGGACAAGTATGCAGTATTTGACACCATGTCGGCAGACTGGGGAGGCGAGGAGGATGGATTCGTGCTCTATGAGATACCGGAGGAATACAGTCGGACAGGTGGCTATTTTCCGGAAAAGATGCAGGTATATACATATTGCGTCTGCAAGCAGTACGGGGTCAGATATGACCTTGTGGTCGCTCTGATTGAGAAAGAATCCGGATATAAATTCGACAAGGTTGGTGACGATGGTCATTCTATCGGGTACATGCAGATATATGAGGAGTGCCACAGAGACAGGATGGAGCGTCTGAACGTCACAGACCTCACGAACCCATATCAGAACGTACTTGTCGGGATTGATTACCTGTCGGAACTGATTGAGAGATACGGAACGATTCAAGATGCACTTGCAGCGTATAACTACGGGGAGCAGGGAGCAAAACAACACCTATGGAAAAACGGAATCTATGTGTATGAGTACAATCAGACCATCATGAGCCGGATGAAAGAAATTGAGGAGGAACTGGAGCGGGATGCAGGTGATTGAGAGGATTCTGCACATGTTGAGGGTCAAGGATTGCAGACATGTGTGTCTGTTCTGTGAATATTATGACATGTGCAAGCAGGAGACAGGCAGCAGATTTCAATCCGCGCTCCCACGAGGGGAGCGACATCAATTTTCACCAAAAAGATCTCTTCTCTCTTAGCAAAAATTGTCTAATACATTTATTCTTTATAACAAACTTCCTTAATTAAAAAATATCTATGTATGTTATTTCAAAAATCTTACAATTTTTCAGGTGCGAATCGCCTAGGCATTTTATGTGCGCTTGGCTTTCGCATCAGTCACAAAATCAGTGGCTGATCCGGAGCTATTCCTCTATCCACTCCAATATGTTCTATCTTGGTCTGGTATTTATTCCCCAGGTAATAGAAGCGAAGGCTGTCCTTTTCTGTATCAATGATATCCTCAAGTGTTGCCTTCAACGCAATGCTCTGTGCATTATCCAAAAAGCATTCAAATACTGAATTCTGAACTCTTCTTCCATAGTTGACGCATTGCTTTGCCACTTTTCGCAGCCTTGCTTTGCCGGCTGCATTTTCTGTGTTGACATCGTATGTGATCAATACTAACATACCACACCTCACTTCCATAGGAATGCAGGATAGCCGTCCAAATCGCCACGTAGGAATCGTGCCAGCAGCATTGCCTGCACATAAGGAACCATACCCCATTCCACTTTTTCCTGCAAATAGGGATGCGTTATGGTTTCCTTTTTACGATTCTGCCACTCCGTCAGTATTACCTTTCGTCCATCATCATCCAGAAGAACCGCGCCGTTTTCTTTTTGGGTAAAATTTTTAGCTGTGATCATCCGTTTATTTACCAACGACAGCACAAAGCGATCCGCCAACACGGATCTTAGTTCCTCCATCATATCCAGCGCCAGCGATGCTCTGCCTGGGCGCTCTGTGTGCAGATATCCCACGCAGGGATCTAACCCTACGCACTCCAGTGCAGATGCTTCCATATTTGTCAGTAATGTATACACAAAAGACATCATTGCGTTCATTTTATCGCAGGGCGGTCTTTTATTCCTGCCTTGAAATGTAAAATCTTTTTTCTGCTGCAGAATCAATTCGTCAAACACGCTAAAATAAATACTGGCTGCCTCTCCTTCATATCCCCTGAGTTCGTCCCCGGAGGTGCTGTTCTGAATCAATATCAAAGAATTTTTCAGCATTTCGGATGCCTTTTTTACCCGCTCTGCATCAATCTGCATACTATGATCTCTGACTGCCCGCTCCAGAACCCACCTGGCATTATGTACTTTTCCGAGGATACAATTTTTAGCAATCTCCAATCCCACCAGTTCATCTTTGCTACTGGTATACTGTTGTTCCCGCAGGATCACGTTGCCCCTCACTTTTCCGGTGACCCGTGCCAGAAATTTTCCCTGGGGAGTCATGTAACACAGAGAAATATTTCGTTCTGCACAGGCACCCATAAGTGCCGGACTGGTTCCCCGATATCCGAACGATACAATTCCCTCGAGATTATGTAGCGGAACTCTGCCAAGTTCTTTTTTATCATCGTAAATAACGATATTTTCACCATCTAACGCCAGGTAACTGTTTTCGGAAGTAACATATAACGTATTCAATAATTTTTTCATACGTTTTCCTCCATAAGCACCTGATCCATATAGTTTTTCACAGAACCGGTTTTTGCGAGTCTGGGCATACAAAGTTCCTTTAAAGAACAGGAAGTACAGTTCTTTCCCATCTTTACTTTCGGTGTATACCGCCGCTCATAATATTGATGCATTTCCTGAAACATCTCCCGCACTTCGCTGCGAAGTTCTTCCGTGATCTCCACGATTTCCCTCCGTTTTGTCTCTCCGTAAAAGAGTGCACCTTCCGGAATCTGTGTGGAAAACATTTCTTCCAGGCACATTGCCTGCGCCGCTAATTGTAATTTGTCTTCCTCTGTGATCTTCGGCTTTCCCTTCTTGTATTCGATCGGATATACCGAAAAATTACCCCTGTGCCCATGCAGGCGGATTCCATCCTCACGTCTATGGAATTCCACCACATCACACTCACCCGTGACGCCCATTTCTCTGGACGCCACGGGTAATGCTCTCGCTATGATCGTGTCTCTTCTTTTTTCGGTAAGATATGGATCATGTGCTTTCTTATGCATTAATTCACCGATTACCGTATGTTCATTTTCAGCCCACTGTTGCTCTATATGGATCAGTGCCCACTGTCTTTTGCAGAATCTGAAATGCTGGATCCCGGATATCATGAGATAATCATCTTCTGCATATTCCATTAATTCATCCTTCTCACTTCCACAGAATCAGGAATCTGCTCCTCGTGAACAGTAACTGTATAATCCTGATATTTTCTGGGATATTCCACATCCTCGTTTTTCTTCACTTCTACGGCATCGAATAATTTATATGCCGGACAGTCACCCAATTCTTTGCTATGTTTGAATACGATCAGCTCTCGCACCGCCATATTTCCTCTCGCTGCGGAGTGATCTACTTCAAACATATTAAGGATCGCTTCCCATAACAGTTCCAGATCGTCTTCGGAAAATCCAGTTACTTTCCGTGCCAGATTTGCGGAAATATAGCCTTCTGCACGATACAGACCGTAAGGAACAATGGTCTTTCTTCCCATCTCTGTATTCTTGTTTTCCGCATCTTTCTCTGTGGTGATAGCAACTCTGGTGATGGTTACTTCCTGGCTGATGATCGGATCGATGCTTCTGGCAAATCCGATCTGCACGGGTCCTCTCACCTGCCCGCAGTTCAGCGATGCTTTTACAAACGTAGTCATTACGGCTCCAAAAGTACGGATATCATAGAAATTCCGGCACATATAGTCTTTCAGTTTAAGATCTACACCGGGATCATTTTTCTTTAGCTTTTTGAGTTCCTCTGTCACCTTCTTATCATCTGTTTCGGTGAGTCCCATATCTGCACAGGCTTCTCTATCGCTGCGGTTTAACGGTACATCTTCCTTAATGTAGATTTTATACCCCTGAGCATCCTCTTTTACAGTCTCGACATAATTACGGATCTTACGTTTCAGGCAGACATCCGTTACCAGACCTAGTCCGCTCTCCGGGTCTACTCTTGGCATATTGCCCGCATCGGGATCTCCGTTGGGATTGCCGTTCTCCACATCAAATAATACTACAAACTCATATCTGTTTTTGATCACTTCACTCATTTATTTGTCCTCCCCTTTTTTATATTTTTCCTGCTGTTGATGATAGTAGCCAAGATCAAACTGTCCTTGTTGCTCCAGCGACAACCGTTTCGGAAAATCATCCAGTTTTCCCATAATTTCCGTCAATTCTTTTTCGTAATAGACTTTTGCACCGCCTTTATCCCGTTCCAGCTTTTTCACATGGCTGTTTTTCAGTTTGATCAGCACCGGGAAAATAACCGCAGGTGTCGCACAAGCGGAATTAAAATAGCGATCACGGATTGTTGTTGTGATGGTCGGATTTGCTTCCTTCTGTATAGTTTCCAATACAGAAAACAATCTGCCCAACACATAGGCTGCATCATTGCAGTCTTTATTCAGTCCCATAAATTTTTCTCCTTTCATACAATCATAGTTTTTTATTAAATACGCCTTGATGATTGCTGCTCGTCCCCAGCTTATTTTTTTATCCCCACTCTCAGCCCGAATACGAATCAGAGTGTTCGCATATAAGCTTGTCGGATATCGTCCACCGGATAAAATTGCCTGCAATACCAGCGCTGCCATGTTCGGAGCCGGTGTCTTATCTTTTGATTTCTGATTCACTGTTTCATTCAGCATATCACGAATTCCCAGATAATCCTGCTCTGCCCACACCGGTTTTACGATTTTGAGCCGTTCATAATGTTCTGCTATATTCTGTAAGATATTACCAAAAGAATTTACATAGAAAAAACGGACCGACAATCGCGCCGCATTCGGAGCTAATGCCAATATGTAAAAATTCTGTTTTGGATCCATCTCCGCATCTTCCAGATAGATTTTCGTATCTTCTTTCAGGCTGTCGAAAATGTCCTTCAGTTTTTTCTGGTTATCCTTCGTGGGTCTAAACATATTCAGAAAACACTTCTGATACTGCTCTTTACCGCTTTCCGCCCAGTACACTATCATGGAATCTCCCATGGAAAAAGTGTAGTCTCGCTGGGACAACAAATAATTCAGTGCAGTGGTATAGGCAAATTCCGCATATTTTCCCACCGGTGCATTATAACTCTGTTCCTTTCCGTAAGACTCAAATGACGGTGCATTGAATGACACCAGCGCCGCTCCACTGGACTGTGCCCCAGGTACTCCTTTGATTGCTTTATGAATTCGTGATATCTCGGCTTTTTTGCCAGTAACCAGACAAATGCCGTTATCTTCTCCGCCATTCTGTGCCCGATAATTCTCCCAGCAATCACGAATCTCCAGATCATCCTGTGCTTCCTGCCCTTCCACGGAGAAAATAAGATTGCCGCCTTCTGTCAACTCTTCCCAGTTCTCCCGGATCACGGGATATTCTGCAGCTTTCTCCGGATCCCATTTTTCAAAATAGGCTAAAATTGCCCGGGCTGTTTTTCCTTGTGCAGATTGCAGGATCTGTCCATGCTTTTCTTTTGTCGCCTGGAAACAATCCATTACACGCGGATTCGTCCCTTCTGCATCAATGCCCAGCATGTACTTGGAATTATCGCACAGGAAATTGGCTGCCACGCCGGAGGATCTGGTCACCATCTCCGGTACGACGAGATTTGCCGGTACCCAGACTGCTTTCTTGCCACGCATATCCTCTATTTTTCTGGAGGTAATACCTATGATATCCCCCTCCGAAGACAAATTGATTTCGTAGGATACTTTTGCATGGCACCACCCAAGCCTGGAAACTTTTCCCTGTTCTGCCAGATTTTCATAGTATTTTACCAGTGCCTGTAATATCATCGCAGCACCTCGCAATCTCTCAGATCCACCACGCCATGACGCATTACCGCCCGGAAAAACATAGGTTTGATATTTTCCGGATCACTGTAATCCATGTCAAACAGCATGATGCCAAGATCTTTTTCTTCTACTACATCATAGGCGGTATGAATTTCTTCTTCCTCGCAGAGAGCAAAATGCGCCGAGAATTCTCTACAACCGAAGTATGGCATATAATAAAATTCTCCTTTACGCAGCCGTCTCATGATAATGTCCTTAAATTTTCCGGGATTATCAGAAGCATTGGCTTTCTCTGTCATTTCAAAATGAGCTTCGATGGTGTAGCTTACATTGCAGAGCAGCTGTGATGCTCTCTGTACAATGTCCTCCTTCGTACTAATATACAATGTTTTGTCTGCACCGTTGTATGCCTGCAATACATTGCTTGCCAGGATCTTGCTTTTTACTTCATTTCGTCGTACACTTGTAAATTGGATAGGGTTTTTGACATAGATTTTGTCGATGATCCACCGCATTCCCGGATGCCAGTAAATGGCTTCCAAAATACCGCGTGCCGCTGAGGGCGTGATGATGTCATAGCTGTAGCGTTCAACTTTGAGTTCGGGTCTCGAAAACAATGCATAGTCTCCCCATACATTTACTTTTACTCCGACTCCCATTTATTCCACCTTCTTTCCACAATTAAAGCGCTGTTCCCGTTTACTGTTCCCTTGTAGTACTATTTTCTGTCTGACAACAATACCCCCTTTATAAAATACTGTCTTTTCGCAGATATGATATGACAATATTTTAGTTTATCTGTATTTATCTGACAAATTCACTATACTACAAGTCTAATATATTTGCAATACCCATTTTTTATTTTGTTACATTAAACATAATTGAATTCTAAATAATATGTATTATAATTTTTTAAAATATATGGTATACTTTCAGTGTCAGGTATATTTCCTGTGGATTGAAATAATTATGTTTCTTGTAAAATCACAAGGTAGCGGTACACTTTTCCATCGTGTACCGCTACTTCCATTTACTGCAACATTAAAACATCATCATTACGCCCAATTCCACTTCCAGTTTCAATCCGGTGTCTTCCCGGTATTGTTCCTCCTGCGTCAGCACATAAAAATCCTGCGCACCCGGATCTACCGCTTCTACCATCCCCGCATCACGCATTTCTTCAAACAACATCTTCCGTTTCTCATATTCCCCTTTTTTCCGAATACTTACACAATATTGCCCTGCTTTTCGCATACGGCTCTTTGTCAGTCCCTGCTGCCGAATTTCCTGCAAAAGAGCCTTCGCTTCCGGTTCTTGGTCGATATATACCGTAACCGTATTTTCTTCAATCAGCTTAAAATCTTTCGCAACCGTCGCAAATTGGTAATCTCCACCATCGAATTTCTCCAGAATTTTCTTCATATCCAGGCTTTCGCCCTTGATGCGATATAGTCTCCGAAAATATTCTGTAATATTATCCAGTGCGGTAATATCCCTGCCTTCCTCCAGCAGATTTTTGGTTGTGTCGATCTGCTGCCGCTGACCGGATACATTTTCTCTCTCGTTCCACCGGAAAATCCGAACAATGCTGTCTTCTTTCCCTCTTTCACCATTTCGGTTGCACCTACCGGCTGCCTGAATGATGGAATCCACTCCGGCAAGTTCCCGATATACTGAAGTAAAATCCAGATCCACTCCGGCTTCCACAAGGCTTGTCGAAATGACGATACATTTTTTCCCTTTTTTGTCATCCAAGCGTTTCCCAATCTCCGCAAGCACTCGTCTTCTATGCGCCGGATACATGGTGGTTGATAAATGGTAAACGCCCTCTCCCTGCAGCCGTTCGTAAAGCCGCTGTGCTCTTTTTCGCGTGTTCACGATACACAGTGCATGCCACTCCTGCTGTAGTTTCTCCGCCATTTCCTCTTCCGTGACGGTATCAATATTCTGATAGGTTACCCTTTCAAAAAATCGAAATTGTTCCTCTCTCCGTGGGCATAATTCCCGGGCAACATACTTTTCAGGCAGAAACTGCTGTAATGCCGGCTGCGTCGCCGTACACAGTACAACACTTGTCCCATACTGCTGCAACAGTTCTTCTATCATCGCCATGCACGGTTTCAAATAATTTGGAGGAAGCATCTGCGCCTCATCGAATATGATGACACTGTTTACTATATTATGTAGTTTTCTGCATTTTGATGACTTATTAGCGTACAGGGATTCAAAAAACTGAACATTTGTGGTAACTACCACCGGTTTATCCCAGTTTTCCGCTGCCAGCTGCATAGGTTTGAAGTCTTCCGAGATCTCATAGTCTACATTGCTGTGATTTTCCAACACATTTTCATTACCCAGAATTTCCCTGAACACCTGCGCATTCTGCTCAATGATGCTGGTATAGGGAATCACGTAAATCACACGATCCATATGATGTTCCACTGCATGCTGCAACGCAAATGCCAGGGAAGCCACGGTTTTGCCTCCACCGGTAGGCACTGTAAGCTGAAACAATCCTTTGGGGGCTTTTCCCTGCTCCAGACAATTTCGAAGAATCTCAGACCTTCTTCCATTAACTGTTATGTCATCACGATTCACAAGCCATTTCGATATCCAGTCTTTTAACTTATCCAAAAGAACTTCCATACATTCTCCGGAATCCCTTTGAACCGTCCCGTTACTCATAAAACGTTCCGTGTCCAGGAAATCCGCATCCACCAGACAGGAATACAACATGCGGATAAATACACTCAGCGCAAAGTTTGGATCCTTTTCCGGATTCATGGCAATGGGTGGTGTGGTAATTTGAGGGATTTCTATTTCCTTTTCATACGCACTGTAATCGCACAACCTTTTCTTAAGTCTCCCCAGCAAAGAGGACGGCAATCCCTCTCGTCCCAGATCCGGCAACCCTGCATGATGCCCTGCTATGCAGTAAGTCAGGAGCCAATAGTAACCATCCAGTTTTTCGCAGACCTTTGCTCCGGCAGTGGAATGGTCCACGCGAATGTCCAGATTTCCCTTGATCTTCTTTTGAAATTCCGCGGAATATTTTCCGATATCATGCAGCATTCCACAACAGTATCCCCAGTCTGCTTTCCCGAATTTTGCCGCAAATTCTTCCGCAAGGTCTGCAGTTCCCTGCAGGTGATCCTTTATGGATTGTGCTCTGTCTCCATCAATATGTGCAAGATATTCCATTTTTCCCCTCGTTTCTTTTCACTTATTCCTTCCGCTCCGGCAACATCCCCTTGATCTTCACGCCACTCAGATCCACATCCAGCACGATCTTCACCATC
>ENA-ORSK01002230-ORSK01002230.1-human-gut-metagenome-genome-assembly--contig:-NODE-2230-length-13320-cov-3.751677_pt1 | contig 13320 bp, 7 predicted proteins | sample MGYA00242192_ERZ509159 | MGnify/ENA primary metagenome ERZ509159 (study PRJEB26280, sample SAMEA2338663) | human gut metagenome | biome: human gut; feature: human-associated habitat; material: faeces...
AAAACCGAAAGAAGCATGCTTCCCGTGCCCGGGTCCAAATAGGCCCAGGCATCGAGCGGACTTAATAAGCATAAAAGAACGCCGCTCGCAAAAAAGAAGCGCTCGAAACGGTTCATTCGAGACGAAATTCCTTTTTGACGGTTTCAATCAGATACATCGCGAGCTTATCGGAAACGCTCTTGGAATTTTTATCCAGATTCATTTCCAGCAGGCTATCGAGAACACGCTCGCGCAGCAAGGAACTGCTGATTCCCTCGGTTCGCGGGAAAATCTTTAACTTTTCCGGCGGAATCTGATTGGAATTGTCCGCCCCGTGCACCAGAAAGTCGCAACGGTGCTTTTCCAAAAATTCATTGGTAATGAGCCACGGGCAGGAAACGACCTCCTTCACGTCGCGCATCGCCATGAGGATTTCGCGCCTTTCATCGAACGTAAGTTCCGGGGTGTAGCCCTTCTTTTTTTTGACTTCTTCGTCACTTGTCAAAGCGACGACCACATCGCCGAACTGCGCCGCTTTATGTAAAAGCCTGACGTGCCCGTGGTGAATCAATGTGGCCGACATATCCACCATAATGCGCGGCCGAGTCGTTGTTTGAGAGGTCATAAAACACCTAAAAGATTGTTGAAATGATTAAGGTCGTTTGCGCTGAGAACCCAGGTCAGAAACCCGCGGACAATCCCTCGTTAAGCCTGGTTGTAGCGTGATAGAAAGGCTTTCGTGCGCTCTTTTTTCGGATGAACGAAAACATCTTCGGCCGTACCTTGTTCGACAATCAACCCCCCGTCCATGAAAAGGACTTTATCGGAAACGTCCCGCGCAAAACTCATCTCGTGCGTGACGATGACCATGGTCGTGTGCTTTTCTGCAAGCGATTTAATCACGCGAAGGACCTCACCGGTAAGTTCCGGATCCAGGGCCGATGTCGGCTCATCAAAGCACAGGATGCTCGGCTCCATCGCAAGCGCTCTTGCAATAGCCACACGCTGCTGCTGACCGCCAGAGAGCTCATGCGGATAAAAATCGGCGCGTGCTTCGAGTCCGATGACACGCAACAACTCCCGCCCGTGTTCGATGATGTCTTCGGGCTTTTCATGAGTTTTCGAGGCATTTAAAAGCCGGGCTAACGTCACGTTTTCCAGAGCCGTGTACTGCGGGAAAAGATTAAAGTTCTGGAAAACCAATCCGAAATGACGTCGGCTGCGACGTAACCCCTCCTCGGTTTTCGTCTCGGGCACATCGCCGTCAAAGACGCGCTCTCCGTTTACGGCAATCACACCCGACGTGGCCACTTCCAAGCTCACGAGACACCGCAGTAGCGTTGTTTTCCCGCCCCCAGAAGGGCCGATGAGCGACAGAGTCTGCCCTTGCTCCAAGGAAAACGAGATATCGCGCAACACCTGCGTGTCACCGAAACTCTTACGTAAGTGAGAAACTTCCAATATCGACATCGCATCGGCTCCTTAACGGAAGTAACTGAGCTTTTTCTCCAATGCGGCAAACCCGATGGTTAAAAGCCCGACAAAAGCCAAGTAATAAACGCCGGTAAAGAAAAGCGGCCAAATCAGTCCCGAATACCCGTGAGAGCCTTTTAGGAACGCAAAGCCGGCCCAAATGAGTTCTTGCATCGAAATGATACGAGCCAGCGAGGTGTCCTTCACGAGCGTGATGATTTCGTTACTCATCGGCGGGATGATGCGTTTGACCATCTGCAAAAGCGTAATCTTGAAGAAAATCTGACGCTTTGTCAGTCCGAGCACCAGCCCGGCTTCGCGCTGCCCGATTGGGACACTTTGAATGCCGCCGCGATAAATTTCCGAGAAATAACAGGCGTAATTGATGATGAACGCCACGGAAGCGGCAGTAAACCGACCGGCATCTCCGCGCGGCCAGATGCTAATGCCGTCGAAAAAATACCCGGGAATATAAAAGATAATGATGATTTGGAGCATGAGCGGCGTGCCGCGGATAATCCAAACCAATGTGCGGGACAGATATCGAATCGGCGCCGAAGAGTGCATGCTACCGAAGGCAATAACAAGCCCGAGCGGCAAAGCGCCGACAAGCGTCACAAGAAAAAGTTTGAGCGTTTGAAGGAACCCCTCGTTTAACGCTCCGATAACGGTCCAAAACACGGCAGTCTCACAGAGAGAGCATCAAAAATGACAAACTTCGGCTCCGAAAAACCGAAACCGAAGATATATATTTTACCCATATACGGGCGCAAAACTCCGCCAATCGGTCGTTCTGCGCTAAAAAGTCTCTTGCAGGCGTACCTTTGAAGCGACTGAAAGCCGCTCGGCATCGGTTATTGAGCGCCTTTAGAGACGAAACGACCGGCATTAAGGCCGGTCATTTCAAAGTTTTCTGTCCGAAAGACGAGGGACTACTTCTGATCGATTAAAGCTTCCTGAACGCCGTACTTCTTCGCAAGCTTTAACAGTGATCCGTCTTTGTACATCTTGACAAAGAGCTTATCTAAGGCAGGGGCCAAATCCGAGCCCTTGCGGAAACCGACTCCGTACTCTTCCTTATTAAGCTTGATGGTCGGTGTCAATTTCGCATAGTTCGTGCCGGGGCCGACCATGGCAGCCGCCATCAACGAATCCATCACGGCCGCGTCCTGGTTGCCGGAACTTACTTCGAGCAAGGCAGTGGCCTGATCGGTCACTTCCGTCACTTTAAAGCCGTTTGCCTTGGCTTCCTTGGCTCCGGCCGACCCACTCTCGACGGCAAAGGACAGTTTTTTCATCTGCTCGATGGTCTTGTATTTTTTGGCCATGCTTGTGGGAAGCACGACAACCTGAGCATTGTTTAAGTAAGCTCTCGTCGTGCGCATGGAGTTCATCACTTCATCGGTAAGCGTCATACCGTTCCAAACGGCATCGATGTTCTTACTATTTAATTCGAGAACCTTGTTGTCCCAGTCGATGATCTGAAACTCGCACTTGACGCCGAGCGTCTTGGCAAAAACTTTGGCCAAGTCGGCATCAAAGCCAATCCACTTGCCGTCGGCATCCTTGTAATCCATCGGGGCAAAAACGGTGACACCGACGGTAAGGGTTCCCTTCTGTTTAACGTATTCGGCATCGCTTGCCGGAGCAGCCGATGCAGTTACAGCCATCAACAATGCTGTTGTCACAGCAAAAAGTTTGGTTTTGAAAGACATGAATTTCTCCTTGATAATTGGGTAAAACACAAAACGTGTCGCTCATCTTAACTAGACACCGTGAGCGACGGTAAAAAAAAGGCGATCTTTCGATCGCCTTTTTGTCGTTAGCAAAATTTGCTACTTGGAACCGCTTACATCTTTGGACTCAGGCGACGGATTTTCCGAGGCCTCGTGATGGTCACGCGTCGCAAAGAGTTCTTCTGCAGCACGACGTGCAGCAGAAAGACCCGTGCTCTTTTCTGCCGGAGCACTTGCGAACATGTCTTCGGTGATGTCCTTGGCAACCTGCTTTTCCTCTTCCGTTTCCGATTTAAACAGGTTGTCGGCTGCACGACGCGCTTCGGAAGATTCCGAGCTCGAACGCACCACATCGAGATTTTCTTTGGTCTTGCGTGCCTTGCGATACGCAAGACCCGTGCCGGCCGGAATCAAACGTCCGACGATGACGTTTTCCTTCAAGCCGCGCAGATTGTCGCGCTTGCCCATAATGGCCGCTTCCGTTAACACGCGGGTCGTTTCCTGGAAGGACGCTGCTGAGATAAAAGAGTCGGTCGAGAGCGAGGCCTTGGTAATGCCGAGCAAGAGGTTTTCGTACTTGGCCGGGGTCTTGCCCTGAGCAACGACACGGTCGTTTTCGTTGAGCATTTCGCTACGTTCGACCTGTTCTCCCGTAATGAATCTCGTATCGCCCGGATCGACGATCTGCACGCGACGGAGCATCTGACGCACAATCACTTCAATGTGCTTATCGTTGATCTTAACGCCCTGCAGACGATACACGTCCTGAACTTCATCGACGATGTAACGAGCCAGCTCCTCAATACCGAGCAACCGCAAAATATCGCGCGGATCAGTCGGGCCCTCGACGATTTCTTCGCCGCGCTGTACAACCTGACCGTCGTGTACGAGAATCTGCTTGTCTTTGCCGATTAAGAACTCGTGCTCGGCGCCGTCGTTGTCGGTAATGATGAGGCGTTGCTTACCCTTGGTTTCCTTGCCGAACGTGACGGTACCGGTTTCTTCGGCGAGCATACCGGCATCTTTCGGACTACGTGCTTCAAAGAGTTCAGCCACGCGCGGCAGACCTCCCGTGATGTCTCGCGTCTTTTGCGTTTCTCGCGGGATACGCGCCAAAACTTCGCCTTGGTGAATTTCCTGACCGTCCTGAACACCGACAAGTGCTCCGACAGGAAGCTGAATCGTCACGGCGTGATTCGTGCCCGGAATCTTCACTTCGTTACCCTCGGCATCTACAAGGTGCACGAGCGGACGCACGGTATTGGCAGCCGCATTCTTGGCATTTCTGCCGGCAGCCTTGGCTGCGGTCGAAGTTTTCGGATCGATCACAACCATCGTGCTCAAGCCCGTCACTTCGTCCACCTGGTTCATGACCGTGAGATTTTCGACAACGTTTTCAAACTTCACGGTGCCGGCGTACTCAGAAATAATCGGAAGCGTCATCGGATCGAATGTGGCAAGCTGTTCGCCAACCTTGACCTCCTGATCGGGCTTAATCAAAAGCGTTGCTCCGTACGGAACCTTATGACGTTCGCGCTCGCGACCGTTTTCTTTATCCTTAATCACGAGTTCGCCGGAGCGGGAAATCACAATAAGCTCATTCTTGCCGTTTGTGACATAGCGCATCGCCGGCGAGAAATCGACAAGGCCGGAGCTCTTGGCTTCCACAGAAGAGGCCACTGCCGCACGACTTGCCGCACCGCCGATGTGGAACGTACGCATCGTCAGCTGTGTTCCGGGTTCGCCGATGGATTGGGCCGCTATCACGCCGACAGCCTCACCCGTATTCACGAGTGTGCCGCGTCCGAGGTCACGTCCGTAGCACTTGGCGCAAAGACCGTAACGGGTTTCGCACGTCAAAGGCGTACGAACCTTGACCTTATCGATGCCTTCCCGGTCGATTAAGTCGCAGACCTTCTCATCGAGAAGCACACCGGCCTGAACCAAGACCTCATGCTGATTGTCGTAAACAGGCTCAGCCGTCACACGACCCAAAATGCGGTCGCGCAGTGTCTGAATCACTTCGCCGCCTTCAATAAGAGGCCGCATCTCAAAGCCGTTTGTCGTTCCGCAATCGTCTTCGACCACAACGAGGTCCTGTGTCACATCGACAAGACGACGCGTCAGGTACCCGGAGTTAGCGGTCTTTAAAGCCGTATCGGCCAAACCTTTACGTGCACCGTGGGTTGAAACGAAGTACTGCAATACGTTCAAACCTTCACGGAAGTTCGACGTAATCGGTGTTTCAATAATCGAGCCGTCGGGTTTTGCCATCAGGCCGCGCATACCGGCAACCTGACGAATCTGCGCTGCAGAACCGCGAGCGCCCGAGTCGGCCATCATGTAAATGGAGTTAAAAGACTCTTGACGAACCTGTTGACCGTGGCGATCGACAACCGGCTCGCTCGAAAGATCCTTCATCATGACCTTACCGACTTCGTCAGCCGTACGACCCCAAATATCAATGACCTTGTTGTAGCGTTCGCCGGCCGTCACCAAACCGGAGGTGTACTGGTCTTCGATCTGCTTGACTTCCGTTTCGGCCTCTTCAATCAGTTCGGCCTTTTGCTTGGGAATCGACATGTCGCCGATGCAAATCGAAATACCGGCGAGCGTTGCAAGGCGGTAGCCGTTGTTCTTCAATTGATCGGCAAACATCACCGTCGCGCGCAATCCGCACTGGCGGAAGCACTTGTTGATGAGCTTGGCGATTTCCTTTTTCCTTAACGTGCGATTGAGTTCGGCAAATGACATGCCGTGCGGCAAAATCGAGCTCAAAAGCGCACGACCGGCCGTTGTTTCATAACGTTTGAAGACTTCTTTTTCTTCGCCCGTTTCGGAGCTCACCTCAAACTCACGGATGCGGACCGTGCAACGTGTCTGCAACACGACCGCCTTACTATCCAAAGCGCGCTGAACTTCGTCTAAATCAGCAAAGAACATTCCCTCGCCGGGCGCATTGATGCGCTCGCGCGTGGCGTAGTAAAGACCGAGCACCATGTCCTGACTGGGGACGATCGAGGGGTCGCCGTTAGCTGGGAAAAGTACGTTGTTGCTCGAGAGCATCAAGCAACGCGCCTCGAGCTGCGCTTCCAAAGAAAGCGGAATGTGCACAGCCATCTGGTCACCGTCGAAGTCGGCGTTAAAAGCCGCACAAACGAGCGGATGTAACTGAATGGCCTTGCCCTCGATGAGCTTGGGCTCGAATGCCTGGATACCTAAGCGGTGTAGCGTCGGAGCACGGTTAAGCATCACGGGGTGCTCGTAAATGACCTCTTCGAGGATATCCCAAACAACGGGCTCCTGATTGTCGACCATCTTCTTGGCACTCTTGATGGTGTTGGCCAAGCCGCGTTTTTCGAGCTGACTCAAAATAAAGGGCTTGAAAAGTTCCAACGCCATCAATTTCGGCAGACCGCACTGCTGAAGCTTTAATTCCGGACCGACGGTAATGACGGAACGACCCGAGTAGTCCACGCGTTTACCGAGTAGGTTCTGGCGGAAGCGCCCCGATTTACCCTTGATCATGTCAGCCAAGGACTTTAGGGGTCTCTTGGAGGGGCCTGTCATCGCTTTGCCGCGACGACCGTTATCCAAAAGGCTATCGACCGCTTCCTGCAGCATGCGCTTTTCGTTGCGCACGATAATTTCCGGCGCCTTCAATTCCAAAAGGCGCTTTAAGCGGTTATTGCGGTTAATAACGCGACGATACAAATCATTTAAATCGGATGTCGCAAATCGTCCGCCGTCAAGCGGAACGAGCGGACGCAAATCGGGCGGCAGGACCGGCAAGACGCTCAAAATCATCCATTCGGGCTTAATTCCCGAGCGTTGGAAGGCTTCCAAGACCTTTAAGCGCTTGGCGAACTTCTTGATTTTTGCCTCCGAATTGGTCGCCTTGAGTTCTTCGCGCAACTTGGTAACTTCCGCATCGATATCAATCTTGGCAAGAAGTTCGCGAATGGCTTCGGCACCCATCTTGGCCGTAAAGTCATTGCCGTACTGCTCAGTGGCTTTGATAAAGTCCTCTTCGGTCAACAGCATGCCGCGGCTCAAAGGCGTCATGCCCGGATCGACCACGCAGTAGGTCTCAAAATAAAGCACGCGTTCGATATCCCGAAGCGGGATATCGAGCACCATGCCCATGCGCGAGGGAAGACTCTTTAAGAACCAAATGTGGGCGACGGGACTTGCCAACTCAATATGTCCCATGCGCTCGCGACGCACTTTCGAGAGCGTCACTTCTACGCCGCACTTTTCGCAAATAACTCCGCGGTGCTTTAAACGCTTGTACTTTCCGCACAAGCACTCATAGTCCTTAATCGGTCCGAAAATCTTCGCACAGAACAAGCCGTCACGTTCGGGCTTGTAAGTGCGATAGTTGATTGTTTCCGGCTTTTTGACCTCACCGTAAGACCAAGAACGGATCTTCTCGGGAGAGGCGATGCCGATCCTAATCGCATCGAAGTTGTCGTCGGCCGCAGCCTGACGAAACATGTCACGAAGCATATTCATCTGTCTTTATTCCTTCGTGTTAGCGTCATTCTTAACCAGGTCGATGTCAATACCCAACGACCGAATTTCCTTAACCAGCACATTGAACGACTCGGGCATACCCGCCGAAATCTGCTGGTCGCCGTCGACGATGTTCTCGTAAACCTTCGTACGTCCGTTGACGTCATCGGACTTGACGGTCAGCATTTCCTGCAACACGTAGCTTGCGCCGTACGCTTCCAAAGCCCAGACTTCCATTTCGCCGAAACGTTGTCCGCCGAACTGCGCCTTGCCTCCCAAAGGTTGCTGCGTCACGAGGCTATACGGACCCGTCGAGCGCGCGTGCATCTTGTCGTCGACCAAGTGGTGCAGTTTCAGGAAGTGCATGAAGCCCACGGTCACGGGGCGATCGAAGGCATCGCCCGTACGACCGTCGTAAAGCGTCGCCTGAGTCTTGCTTTCGGTGAGCTCGAGCTTCTTGGCTTCCTCATCGGTAAAGGCCAAATCAAGCATCATGCGAATCTGTTTTTCGGTGGCACCGTCAAACACGGGCGTTGCAAACGGGACGCCGTTACGCAAGTTCTCCGCCAGACGCATAATTTCCTCGTCCGTGAGGCTATCGAGATCTTCCTTCTTACCCGTACCGTTATAAATTTTGTCCAGGAAGGCGCGAATCTGCTTGACCTGACGCGTCTTTTCATCCTTGAGCATGCGGTCAATCTTCCAGCCCAGCCCCTTAGCGGCCCAACCCAAGTGCACTTCGAGAATCTGACCGATGTTCATACGGCTCGGCACGCCGAGCGGATTCAAGCAAATGTCCACCGCGCGACCGTCTGCCATGTAGGGCATATCCTCAATCGGGCAGATCTTAGAAACCACACCCTTGTTACCGTGACGCCCTGACATCTTGTCCCCGGGCTGCAAGCGACGCTTCTCGGCAATAAAGACCTTGACCATCTTCAAAACTCCGGGCGGCAACTCATCGCCGCGCTCGAGTTTTTCTTTCTTCTTGGCGTAAAGGGCTTTGTTTTCCTCGCGTTTTCCTTCGACCATGGCTCGAGCCATTTCAACGAGCTTTTGGTCTTCATCGGTCTTCATGCGAAGTTCAAGCAAATCGTATCCGATAATACCGTCGAGAACTTCGGCCGTAAGCGTGCAGGCACCGAGTTTCTGGGCGCCCCCGAGTGTCTCGTGGCCTTTGAGTTGCCGACGAAGACGCGAGAACACGTCCGTCTCAACAATCTTTAAGGCATCTTTCAAGTCGTTTTCGTAGCTACTTAACTGCGCATCGATAATGGACTTGGCGCGCTTGTCCTTTTGCTTTTCCTGGGCATCGCGCGTAAAGATCTGAACATCCATGACGATGCCTTCCATGCCGGAAGGAACACGTAGGCTCGTATCCTTAACGTCGCTGGCCTTTTCGCCGAAAATCACGCGAAGGAGTTTTTCCTCAGGCGTCAACTGTGTCTCGCCCTTCGGAGTCACTTTGCCGACCAAGACATCGCCAGCCTTGACTTCCGCGCCGATGTAAACGACACCGGACTCATCGAGGCGATTTAGCTGCACTTCCGACAAGTTGGAAATGTCTCGAGTGATTTCTTCCGGACCGAGCTTGGTGTCACGTGCCACGACATCGAGCTCTTCGATGTGAATGGACGTGTAACGGTCATCGGCCACAACGCGCTCACTGATTAAAACCGAGTCTTCATAGTTGTACCCATTCCACGGCATAAATGCGATAAGCATATTCTGGCCGAGAGCGAGTTCGCCCGTGTCGGTCGACGCGCCGTCTGCCAAAACATCGCCCTTGGCAATCACATCACCCTTGTTGACAATCGGGCGTTGGTTGAGAGTTGTCGAACCGTTCGAACGCGTGAACTTTTGGAGGTTATAGATATCGACACCGATTTCACCGGCCATATTTTCGTCATCGTTGACACGAACGACAACACGGTTGGCATCGACGTATTCAATCATGCCGCCGCGCGTTGCACGTACGCAAGCCTTCGAGTCGACAGCCACGGTGCGTTCAATACCTGTACCGACAACGGGCTTTTCCGGACGCAAGCAGGGAACGCCCTGACGCTGCATGTTCGAACCCATCAAAGCACGGTTCGCGTCGTCGTGTTCCAAGAACGGAATCAAACTGGCGGCCACGGACACAATCTGCGCCGGCGCAACGTCCATGAAGTCGATTCGATCGGGCGTTGCCATGATAAATTCGCCGTTTTCACGGGCGCTGACCAAATCACCTAAAAGGCGACCGTTTTCGTCCATGTCGGCATTGGCCTGAGCGATAACGTAACGCCCTTCTTCAATGGCCGAGAGGTAAACAATATTGCCTTCGCCCTTTAAGGCCACGCCGTCAACGACCTTGCGATACGGCGTCTCAAGAAAACCGTAGTCGTTTAACCGCGCATAGAGCGCCAGCGAGTTAATCAGACCGATATTCGGGCCTTCCGGCGTCTCAATCGGGCACACGCGACCGTAGTGCGTCGCATGCACGTCGCGCACTTCAAAGCCTGCGCGTTCACGCGTTAAACCGCCGGGCCCCAAAGCCGAAATACGACGCTTGTGCGTAATTTCGGAAAGCGGGTTGGTTTGGTCCATGAATTGGCTCAATTGCGACGAGCCGAAGAATTCACGAATCGCAGCTGAAATCGGCTTGGAATTAATTAAGTCCTGCGGTGTTAAATTGTCGCTTTCGGCATTTCCGAGGCGTTCGCGCACGGCGCGCTCCACGCGCACTAAACCGGCACGGAACTGACCTTCCGCGAGTTCGCCGACACAACGCACACGACGGTTACCCAAGTGATCGATATCGTCCACACCGTGGATTTCCACCGTGCGAGTCTTGCCTTCTTCGTCCGTGAGAACCACCGTATCGCGGCTGTTACGCAAGGCCACGAGAACCTGCACTGTATCGATGATGTCTTCGTTTGTGAGCGTGTTTTCACCCACATCGGTCGGACGACCGAAACGGCGATTAATCTTCATGCGGCCGACGCGCGAAAGCTCGTAGGTCTCCGGTTCGAAGAAAAGGCGCTTAAAGAGCCCCGTGACGGCATCTTCCGTCGGGGGTTCGCCCGGGCGCATCATGCGATAAATGGCAATCTGAGCCGAAAGTGCATCGGGTGTATCGTCCAACCGCAAGGTGCTCGAGATGTAGCCGCCGCGATCTAATTCATTGATAAACAGGGTCTTAAACTGCTTGATTCCGGCCTGACGAAGCGCTGCCAAGACATCCTCGGTGATTTCTTCGTTGGCGTCGACAATCTTTTCACCCGTGGACTCATCGTAAAAGGACGTCGCAAGGACTCGCCCGTAAAGAAGTTCATCGGGTACCTCGATATGGTCAACACCGGCCTCGCGCATCAGGCGTACATGACGAGCCGTGACGCGTTTATCTTTGGCAACAATCGTACGACCTGTCGGTCCTTTGATGTCCACAAGGGCGGTTTCGCCTTGCAAACGTTCGGGGCTTAACCTCCAAACAGAGGGTTTTCCTTCCTTCCCCAAAACGAAGGTATCGAACTCGTAAAAACGAGCGAGAATCTGCTCGGAGGTCATCCCGATGGCTTTGAGGAGCACCGTGGCCGGCATCTTACGACGACGGTCCACACGGAAATACACGATATCCTTCGGGTCGATTTCAAAGTCAAGCCACGAACCGCGGTACGGAATCACGCGTGCGGAAAAAAGCAATTTTCCGGAGGCGTGGGTCTTCCCTTTATCGTGTTCAAAGAAGATACCCGGAGAACGATGCAACTGACTGACGACGACACGTTCGCTTCCGTTAATCACAAAGGAAGCCTTGTCCGTCATGAGCGGGATTTCGCCCATGTAGACATCGTTTTCGCGGATTTCCTTAATGGTTCCGGGAGTTGCCGCGTCACGGTCGTAGATTTCGAGTTGGACTTTCGCTCGCAGGGCAGAACTGTACGTTAAACCGCGCAACTGGCATTCGTCGACATCAAATTCGCTCGGCAGAAGTTCATAACTTAAGAACTTAAGCCGTGCATAGCCGTTGTGGCTTGTAATCGGGAAGATGGAATTGAACGCAGCCTGTAATCCCGTATCTTTTCTGTCTTCGGGCTTGACATTGGCTTGCAGGAACTCTTCGTAGCTACGCAACTGCATCTCTAACAAAGAGGGCACTTCAAGGACGCTCGGTCGAGTTGCAAAACTCTTGCGAATACGCTTCTTTTCAGTGAACGAGTACGACATGGACACTCCGTTCGACGCTGTGGAAGATAAAAGATCAGGGCCAAATACCGCTGAAAAAAGAGAAATCACACTGACGCCAAAAACCGCGCGGCAAACGGCACCCCGTTTCGACCGTGCGGTTACACGTCAAAATTTATTTATTTTCCTCTTTGTTCATCCAGTGTCTGACTTTGAACTGGGTCGTTTAGTTTAGCATAAGAAACGGCCGACTTCAAAGTCCACAGGGAAAACTACGGCGCGGAAAACGATCCGCGCCGCAGCACCAAGTAAGTAATTACTTGAGTTCGACCTTCGCACCGGCCGCTTCAAGCTTCTTCTTGAGCTCTTCGGCATCAGCCTTGGCAACGCCTTCCTTAACAGCCTTCGGGGCTCCTTCGACAAGATCCTTGGCTTCCTTAAGGCCAAGACCCGTGATTTCACGGACGGCCTTAATAACGGCGATCTTGTTGGAACCGATTTCCGTCAAAACGACATCGAATTCGGTCTTTTCTTCGGCAGCGGGAGCAGCGGCAGGCGCGGGAGCAGCAGCGGGAGCGGGAGCAGCAGCGTCAGGAGCGGGAGCGCCTGAGGCTCGAACGCGAGGCGGAGGAGGAACGGAAAATGCAGGAGCTGGAGCAGCGGAAGAAGAATCCCCGCCGGCGTACCCGTCCGGAGCCTCCCGCAGACGAGCAGGACTATGCGAAATGGCTTTATGAGCAGGGAAACGGAGAGGAAACGGTATACCAGCGCGAACAGGTCGCCCAGCGCGAGGAGCGCCGGGACGAGCCGCAGCCGGAGAAGAAAAGAAAGCGCCATCCGGTGCGCGCCTTGCTGCTGGTGCTGCTGACGCTGGTCGTTGCCAGCGCGGCGGCGCTGCTGATCCTGGCAAGGCAGCCGGAGAGCGAAAACGCGCTTGGCGCGCGGCGCAAGGGCTGTTCGACGATCCTGCTGGCCGGAACGGATCAGGACGGTTACCGGACGGACACGATGATGCTCCTGTCGGTCGATCGGGAGAACGGCAAGCTGAGTCTGGTGTCCATCCCGCGCGATACGCTCGTGTTCTGCGAATACTCCGTGCCGAAGATCAACTCGGCCTACGGCGCGGTCGGCGGCGGGGAAAAGGGCATGGAGCAGCTCATGGAGCAGGTGAAAAACGTCGTCGGCTTCATGCCGGACGGCTATGCGCTCGTTAATCTCAGCGCCTTTGTGGAGGCGGTCGATCTGCTCGGCGGGCTGGATTTTGACGTGCCCATGGACATGGACTACGACGATCCCGACCAGAACCTTTTCATCCATCTGAAAGCCGGTGAGCAGCACCTGACCGGCGAGCAGCTCATGTGGGTCGTGCGTTTCCGCTCGGGATACGCCAATGCCGACATCGGCCGTACGGAGGTGCAGCGCGCGGTGATGAAGACCGCCATGAAGCAGTGGC
>ENA-ORSK01002232-ORSK01002232.1-human-gut-metagenome-genome-assembly--contig:-NODE-2232-length-13313-cov-2.331498_pt1 | contig 13313 bp, 6 predicted proteins | sample MGYA00242192_ERZ509159 | MGnify/ENA primary metagenome ERZ509159 (study PRJEB26280, sample SAMEA2338663) | human gut metagenome | biome: human gut; feature: human-associated habitat; material: faeces...
TTTCTGCCAAACAGAAGAAGAGGATAAATGTACCTACTGCGATTACTGCAAATTTAATGTGGAATCTTATTCGGATGACGACACTTTTACTACAGCTTTGATGGAAGGAGCCATCCCATTCTTTGAAGAAATCTTCATTACTGATTACCCAAGCGGCGGAAACTGTCGGGAAGAATCCGTAACGTGGACTGCGGTGGAATTGGTCGGAAGTCATCCAGCTGGCATCTGCTTGCAAATAGTATTTGTTCTTGTATCCATATTTTGCATGTAGGTTGAAACCAATTTGGTCGTATGGCAAAATCTGTGCACCTCCACCTTCACGAATTATGTCTTGTACGAAGTAGTTTGCATAAGCGTTTACTTCATGATCTTCATTGAATGTACGTTCATAATTCAGTGTGCCGTTGAAGTTTAAGAAATATCTATAGTTTGAGCCTTTACCTAAGCTGAGAGCGGAATCTATCCATGAACCGTAAGGCTTAAATACAAGTTCGGACGTGTTTGATTCGTCTTTGATGTATCTGGCGTACGAAATGGAGCCCATGATGCCACTCTGCTGGCGCGATTCATATCCTAACGTTCCTTTTAGAGACAAGCCTTTTGTTATAAAATCGAGACCCCAGTTTAGTCCTAGCGCTACATTTATGGTAGATTCTGTATAGCGTTGGTATCCAGATCGGTTTATTCTTCCGTATGTAGATTCTGCATCGTAAGGAGTTACTACTATTCCTCCATCGGGAGTTAACGGACCAGGTTCGGTAGCCGGAGTTCTATAGAAGCTCTCTAGAATGCCACCCGTACCGTAATAAGGCGATTTCGTTTTCTTGATAACCACCATTTGGTTTAGAAATGCATTTAAGTTAGGCAAAATCTGGATGTCTAAGTTGCTTCGTTCGTTGAATCGCTGCATGTATTTTGTTGCATCGTATTTGTCTGATTTCTCTACTTTCAGCAAATCGCCTTGAGAAACGAATCCGGCACTTACAAAATATTTGATGCGGTCGCTACCTCCAGAAATATTTATGTTGTAACGCTGCATGGTAGTCATGTCTCGCATGAACATTTTATACCAATTATTGTCGGGATATAGCGCATTTCCTCCGTTTTGATATTGCTTGATTTGCTCATCGGTAAAGGCTGTTGGCAATCCGTCGTTTTTCAATGCCTGATTTCTGAGTTGGGCATATTCCCAGCTGTGTAGCATATCTGGTGTAACGGTAGGTTGTTGCAAAGCGAAGTTGGCTGTTACAGAGACCTTCGGCTTTCCGTTATATCCACGTTTTGTTGTGATAACAATGGCTCCGTGAGCAGCTTGAAAACCATAAGCTGCGCATGCTGCGGCATCTTTTAATATTACTATAGACTCTAAGGATTCAGGATCGAGCAGATTGATGTCGATAGTAGGCGAGGGGATTCCGTCGAGGATAATTAACGGAGTGTTTCCGTTGGTTGTTCCGTAACCACGCAGATACATGCTTCCTCCATCATTGCCCGGTTCGCCAGATGTCTGCATGATGGTTAATCCGGCCAACTTGCCCGTTAATGTTCCAAACAGTCCTGCAGATGGGTACTGAGTGAGCTTATCTCCTTTTACCATAGAAAAAGAGCCTGTAATAGACTGGCGAGTTTCTTTTCTCATCTGTGCTATAGGTATGAGTTCATCGGCCTTACAGATGTCTTCTTTCAGTGTGATGGCCAAACTGCTATCGTCTGTTAAATTGACGTATGTAGTAGCAAAGCCTACGCAACTTACTTTTAGTTGAGTTTCATTTTCGGGAATAGATAACTCAAACTTTCCGTTTATATCGGTTACCGCTTCTTTCTTTGCCGATTTTGTAGAGACCAATACTCCGGCAATAGGTTGCCCGTCGGTATCGGTTATTGTACCAGAAAGAACCTTGTTTATATCTTGCAGTCCGATATAACTTTTATTTATGTTTGATTCTGCTGCTTGCCCAACTATACCGTGAGCGTTAGATGCCAGAACCAACATGAAAACTATATTTTTTATTATTACTTTTTTCATATTCTGTACTCGTTTGTAGTTAATTACCATCCTGTATTTTGCCATGAAATTCCTGTTTGTGATTCCAATTTAGAAACCTCATCGAGTGGAATAGGCAGCAAATGGTATTTCTTTTCGTATGACATCTTGCTTGGTGTTTCTGTACTGAGGGTACCAACCAAAACTCGTTGATATGAGAATGTATTATCTCCGTTACGAGTGATACGCATACCAGTAGAGAATTTTTCGCAGGTATTATCTTCATCGGGTTTGCACCAACGGCGAGTATCAAAATAGCGATATTCTTCGTAGCATAATTCTACTTGGCGTTCATGACGTACATATAGTATAGCTTCTTCTTTAGAATTTGCTTTTATATCTACCGATGGTGAGAATCCGGCACGGTGACGTATTGTATTTACATATTTCATAGCCTCTTCTGTTCTGCCTGTTTGGGCGGCCGCTTCGGCTGCGTTTAGATATACTGCGCCTAGGCGGTAGTGTTTCCATAAGCCATCGTCTTGCGGACGTAACTGACCTGCTTCGGGATGCATGTATTTGCGGTTGTAATATCCTGTACGAGTGTGCGAACGGTCGTTGCTGATGCCGCAGTTTCCGCCTACAAATGTTTCTACCTTTATAGGAGTACCGTTAACCAATACGGTGCTACCATTGAAATGTATAGAGGCATAAAACCGAGGGTCGCGTCCTTCATATGGGTTCTGTGGGTCGTAACCGGATCCTGGATTGTAGTTTGGTTGCAACTTTGTTTCGTCGTTATAAGGCTTGGCCAAATTCAATACTGGCTTTCCTGTAGCAAGCATATCGTAAGCGTCGACTAGCTCTTGAGTTGGTACCGCTCCGGCCATATATCCTCCACCTTGTACCGGCAATCCGCGAATTACAAAGTGTGAGGCTGTTTTTTGATGTCCCTGCCAAATGGTTTCTTTATCGCGAGGGTTCTCTCTTAAGTCGGCGGTTTCTATAAAATACTCTTCGTATGCAGTTTTGTAAAGCGAAGGATTGTTAATATGAGTGTATAATTCATATCCATGGCTAAGAAGCATATCAAGACTTTCTTTATTAACTTGATAAGCCCATTCCCAAAGATCTTTACCGTCGTTGAAACGAGGGCTTGCGGCCCATAAGCTTGCCTCGGAACGAATGGCACATGCAATGGCTTTAGTCATTCTTCTGATTTCTACTTCCGAGGTGATGCGCCAAGGCAGATTATTGCTGGCTATAGCGGCGTCACAGTCGGCTACAATTTGTCGGGCACATTCTTCGAATGAGTTCTTTCTCAGTTTAGAGTAGTCATAGTCTACCGGTATCGGTTCTGTAAGTACTGGCAGATTACCATATCATTTAATAAGCTGTAGGTAGAAATAAGCTCTTAATACATGAGCCTCTGCTGTGAAACGGTCGCGTTGTCCTTCGCTCTCTACTGTAGCAGAAGGTATATTGCTCAAGAATACATTAATGAAACGAATTTGTTTCCAATATTTTGTCCAATATAAACCATCCCAATCTGGTGCATTAGGTTCTTCAAGTGGATGTCTGTTAGAACTGGCGTTTCCTTTATAGAATTGGGCGATTTGCAAACCTTGGGCATCGTCGCAGTCCCAGCTTTCATCGCTGATAGCAATAGGAATATTATTCCAGAAGAAATACCAATATCCTTTTTGCGGAAGGTTATTATAGCATGTACTCAAATACTTGGCAGTAGTTTCTGGATCTTGAAACACTTTTTCCAAAGTACTTCTTCCGTCCGGTTCTATATTCAAAATGTCATTGCACGATGACAAAAGAAAAAGAGTGGACAAGATTATGATTAATCTATTTTTCATACGATTTAAAATTAGAAGGTTACGTTAACACCAAAATTATATGTTCTCATTGTAGGATACTGTGTTGGCCCTGTTTGTTCTGGGTCAAAGCTATCAGTTTCAAGATGATGCCATGTATAGAGGTTGTTTCCGTTTACGTAAAAACGAATTTTCTCTGCACCGATAAAGCCACTTATCTTCTGCGGTAAAGTATAACCTAATTCTACATTCTTAAGACGTACATAAGAAGCGTCCATAATGTAATAGTCATTCTTTACGTGGCTAGTAGATGTGGTGTTTGCCAGTCGTGGATGAGTTATAGTAATATCTTCACCTTGTAGCTTACGCTGATAACGGTCTTCCGACCAACGGTTTAGGTGCATGTCAAAATATGATTTAGCACTTAGCTCTTCAAAGATTCCTGCATCGGCATAGTACTTACTGAATTTACCTACTCCTTGCACTAAACATGATAGGTCTATGCCTTTCCATTGAAGTGACAAAGAAGCACCGTATGTAATTTTCGGAACTAAGCTGGAGTATTTGATAGGAACGATATCACGGTCGTTTATAACACCATCGTTGTTTTGGTCTACGTAGATGAAGTCGCCAGGTCGTGGAGTTCCGATTTCATATTTCAGTCCGCTATTGGTAATGTCATCATTGCTATTGAAGAATCCGCTTCCGTCTTTACCTTTCTCAGGATCTACGCTACGGTCTATTTGGTATCCCCAGTTCTGTCCTAAGGCAAATCCTGTATTACGATAGCGATATGCATAGTCTTCGGATAGCATAGCTTCATCGTAGTTTAATACGCGGTTACTATTATATCCTAAGTTGATATTTGCGCCAATATAGAAGTCTTTCTTTATATTTTTATTGTATCCTAATACCAATTCATATCCTTGATTTTTTACTTCACCCATGTTCACTTTAGGTAATGAGCTTTGCTCACGGCCTTGGATGGCTGGGATTATACCTCTTTCAATTAAAATCTGTTTTCGGTTCTCGATGTAATAATCGAACGAAACAGAGATATCGTTGAACAATTTAAGGTCGATACCGTAGTTTTGTTTGGCAGCAGTTTCCCACGTAATGTTTGGATTACCTAATGACCGTTCTTCAATTTTTCCTCCGTGACCTAAACTAGGAACTGTAAGTACATAGTTTCCGTTGGTTCCTCCGTTTGTGTTGATATCGTCTAGATATAAGAAACGAGCGTTACCTATCTGATCGTTACCGACTTTACCATATGAACCTCTGAATTTTAAATAGGTGATGTAAGGGTTGTTTTTCAAGAACTTTTCATTGCTGGCTACCCAACCTGCAGAAAAAGCAGGGAAGAATCCGAATCGTTTTGATGGTGAAAACTGTTCAGAACCATTATAACCAACGTTTACCTCGAACATGTATCTGTCATCGAACGAATATGTTCCTCGTGCAGAGAAACCTAAAATGTTAAACGGTAGATATTTGTCTTTTATGTTATCATCTTCTGAAGCTTCTTTGTAGTCTCTTTGAGCCAAGAAAAGTCCGGTTACTCGATGCTTCTCTCCGAAAATTCTAGCATAGTTCAATTGCCACTGTAGGTTTAATACATATCCTGAGGCTATAGAACGCCCCATGTTTAATGAACCTTCAGAATCGTCTACACCACCATCGAGTACATAATTATAATCGCCCGAAGCTCCTTTAGTGTATTTATAGCGAATGTAGCTTCTCGATCCGTAAGCGGTGGAACGCGCATGTGGGTTATATGATATTTGTCCTTTTGTAGAAAGTCCTGGAGTGATAAATCCTAAATCGATTTCAAGACCTGTAATTGCGTTAAGTCCTGAGCGTGTTTCTGTGTGATAACCACTTCTGTTCAGCAGAGCATAAGCAGATTCCAATGGGTCTAATGGGTCGCTTACTACTCTGTCGGCTTTTGACGAAACAAGGTCAGAACCAATCTGTAGCGGATATGACGTATCTGATAACGGTCCTGCCGATGTTGGTCTATGTGTTAATGATCCTACAAATATAGTTTGTAGTGATCCATTTGTGGCATTTACTTTTTCTACATAGCTAGAAAGGTTAATATATGCCTTTATATTACGGTTGAATCGATAGTCTAAGTTAGAACGGAAATTATATCTGTCCAGATTAGTCTGTGGGTTATATCCTAATTTGCTCTTGCTTTCTACGTTGAATATACCTCCCTGATGAGTATAACCAGCACTTACAAAGTATTGTACTCTGTCTGTTCCTCCGCTGATGTTTACATTACTTTTCACCATAGGAGCAAAATCTTTAAATAAGATGTTTTGCCAGTTTTGGTTGGGGTGCCAGTAGGGATCTTCTGGATTGCCAGTCGACCATGAGTCGAATAATTTTATGTCGTTTTCAGAAAACTCAGAGTAAGGAGCTGCTCCTTCGTTTTCGAGAGCTTCATTGCGCAGTCTGGCATAAAGTGACGATGATGTACGTTTCGGCTTGAATGCAAATTCCTGAATGCTATATTCTGCCGAAGCGTCTATCTTCATTTGTCCTTTTTCTCCGCGGCGAGTTGTTATCAAGATAACACCGTTAGCACCTCGTACACCGAAAACTGCTGTTGCCGAGGCATCTTTCAATACCGAGATATTAGCAACTTCGTGTGGGTCAATATTAGATATTTTGTCTACAGTTACACCATCTACCAATATAAGAGGTGAAGTACCGTTAAGCGTAGCTGCACCACGTAAGAAGAGGTTTACGTCTTCGCATCCTGGTTGACCGTTAGTTTGCATTACTGTTAATCCCGGCAGATGTCCAGACAATGCTGAAGCTAAGTTGGCGGAAGGGGATGAAAGTATTTCTTTTTGTCCTACGGATGCAAATGAACCTGTAACAGTTACCTTTTTCTGTGAACCGTATGCAACCACAACAACTTCATCAAGTACTTTATTGTCTGGCTGAAGTTGGATGCGTAGATTTTTTGGGTTGCTTCCTACTTTAATTTCATAGTTTTGATACCCAATGTACGAAATGACTAGGGTAGAGTTGGTTGGTACCGACAACGAAAAATGTCCGTTTACATCAGTTACTACACCAAAAGATGAATTTCCTTTGGCTACCACGTTAACTCCAATTAGAGGTTCGCCTTTTTCGTCTACTACTATACCTTTTACTTCTTTGGTTGGTTGCTTGACTTGGGCATATATGGCGTTACTTTGTGGAAAATAAACGCAATTACCCAATCCCAGCATAAACAAATACAATATTCTAGCTTTATATATATTGCAATGTAAGCCATATGTATTAAATAGGTGAAATTTCATATGTTTTTAAACTGTTGATATTAGAAATAAGTTAGTGAACTCTGCCTTCCGTATTATTTAATAAGCCAGAAGAGCTTTTGTATTTTGCAGTATTCATTTCATAGGCATTGTTTTAATAGGTTTGTTTAATAGTTGTATTATATAAATATGCATATTTCTTCTTTTTCTAAAAGCGAAGCTAAATTAGTGTACGTTAATATATCAATAAGAGTTGATTATCTTTTTTTTTATCTCAAACGTACAGTGCTTCTTTTTTTTGCTGTGATGTACAAATGAGCAATTTAATTGTATATATTTGAATAGATAAAATGGGCTTTAACTACTTAATTTGTACAACATGAAACGAGAAAACTTATATCATATTTGTTGTGTAGTGCTTTTAGTATTCTTTTTTTTGCATTGCGCAAACGTTCAAGCTTATAGTAATTACTTAAGCTATGATTATTTCTATTTCCGTTCGCTAACTATCGATAATAAATTACCCCATACCGATGAAAATGCCGTGCTTCAAGATAAAAAAGGATTTATATGGATAGCTACTTACTCTGGCTTGGCTTGTTATGATGGCTATTCTGTGAAGACATTTTATAATGAACAAGGAGGCCCGGATAAAGCTTATACAAATAGAATATTCGATTTGTGCATAGACGATTCCGGCCTATTATGGATGGCTACTTCGGCTGGTGTTCAGGTGTTCGATACGAATGTACGTAGGTTCCTATCTGTACAAATCAATAAGACTGATAAGGAAGAAGTATATGAACTTGAAAAAATAATGGTCTCGTCGAAAGGTGATCGATTGCTTATCAAGACGAATACAAATCATTTGGTTATATATGATATAAAACCGAACTTGCAGTTGGAGAGACAAAAAAATGTTGTTTTTAAATGCCATTCTTTGTGGAAAGACAAAAAAGATAATATATGGATTGGAACCGATAAAGGTTGTTTCTTGTTCTGTGGAATGCTGATGACGCAGTATGTATTACCGTCTTCTGTGATTAAAGAAGAAGGCTGTGATGTATATTTTGTATTTGTTGATTCTGATAATAACATTTGGATTGCCACTAAGGATCATTTGTATGTTGGTAGTTATGATGTGCCGGATAGTAAAAAAGAAGGGACTATTAAAATAGCGGAAAAATCGCCTATTGATTTTTCTTCCGGTCTTATTACTGATATGGTAGAAGATAAGAAAGGACATTTTTGGATATCCTCTACAAAAGGATTATATCTGTTGAAGAAATATAGTGGACGTTTTATGACAACACGAATTCTGGCTGATGGAGATAATACTAATCTGAAATCAGATTTTATAGTTCGTCTTTTTATTGATAGAAGTGAAAATCTGTTTGTTTCTACCTATGCAGGAGGAGTGAATATGCTTGATTTGCAGCAACGACCTTTTTATTTGCTACAGCATGAGGTTGAATCACGTAATACACTTTCTGAATCGGTAGCTCGAGCTGTAGCTGATTCACATAAGTATCTTTGGATTGGTACAAATTCTAGAGGACTTAACAGACTTGATAAGGAAACAAGACAATTTACGGTTTTTCAAAAAGATAATAATCCGAATAGTATTGGTGGAAATGCTATTCGGGCATTGTTGAATGACGGAAACAAATATCTGTGGATTGGTCATGACAAGGGACTTGATAGACTAAATCTCCAGACAGAGCCTGTATCGTTTCAACATATGAATGATGCCTTTCATCTGCCAGAGAAAGAAGTGACCTCTCTAGCAAAAGATGTTTTCGGACAGATATGGGTCGGTACTTGGAATAATGGAATTTGTAGAATACGTAGACAAGAAAATGGTGATTACCATTTAGACTTTATGAAAGGACTACAATCAGGAATGAAGGCTTTATCGCCATCAAGAGTGATAACTATCTATGCGGATCCTGTGCGCCCTGAAGTCTTTTATTCGTCTGGGAAACAACTTATAAGACTCTTCTTAGATGCCAAAGGAGATGTGGTGAAAAGTTATGTCTATCAGGCTATAGAAGGAAATGCCAACTCTCTAAATTCTAATTTTGTTTGTGACATATGCAGGGAAAACGATTCTATTTTATGGGTAGGTACTTTAGGAGGTGGTCTTAATAAACTTACGTTAAAACCAAATGGTAATTATAAGGCGCAGCACTTTACGGCGAAAGATGGTTTTGGTATGAAAGATGTGGAATGTCTCTCTGCTTTAAGAGCCGAGATGCATCGGTCAATGGGTTCAATATATGGGCAGGCGGTAATGAACTCATAAAATATTCTCCTAAAAGCGGTATATTCCAGAACTATTCTCTTATTAATGGAGAAAAAAGAAATGGTTATAAGATTGGCGGGTCGTGTATAGGTGAAAACGGATATATTTATATGGCCGGCATACGTGGAGTTACGTTTTTTAATCCAGAAGAAATTAAAAATAATCTCACTGATGCCAGACCTTGCGTATCTTTCATTTCGTTGAACAATCAAGATATGTTTGTTCAAAACAAAGTGGCATTAAATTATTTGCAAAATAATAAAAATTAAAAGAAAAAATATGAAAAAATGAATAAAAAAGAGAAATTTTTGTATTTCTCTCAGACTGTAGACAAATGGCGCGACCGAAAAATTATTTATAATTTTTCTGGCTTCGTTTACTGAAAACGCCCTAAACCAGTCATTTAGTAGTACTAAACTCCTGGCCCAGGGCATTTTTCGAGCGCAAGCCTTCGCTAGTTTCTCTACAGTCTGTTAATTTGTCGACACACTGAGAGAAATTTTTGTATTTCTCTTTAAATTTTGCTATTTTTGTGATTGTTTTAGATTAATTAAATTTAATCTTAGGTGTGATGAAATTAATAATATCATCAATCTTAATTCGAATTTGCTCCATGCTGTCGCGATCTCGAATAGTGACAGTATCATCTTCAAGTGTGTCAAAATCAACAGTGATACAGAAAGGTGTTCCGATTTCATCCTGCCTGCGATATCGCTTGCCAATTGATCCCGCTTCATCATAATCGCACATAAACTCCTTGCTAAGAAGAGCATAAACTTCTTTCGCTTTATCGCTGAGATTTTTTTGGAGAGGCAAGATTGCAACTTTATATGGTGCAATGGCAGGGTGGAAGTGCATTACTACTCTTGTTTCGCCATCTGCAAGTTTTTCTTCCTCATATGCTTCACAAAGAATAGCAAGAGTTAATCTATCAGCACCAATTGAATATTCAATCACATTTGGAATAAATTTTTCATTAGTGAAAGGATCAAGATATAACATTGATTTTCCGCTATATTCTTGATGTCTAGATAAATCCCAAGTGCCTCTATGATGAATGCCATTGAGTTCTTGCCAGCCGATAGGGAAAAGATATTGAATGTCACAAGCCGCTTTTGCATAATGTGCAAGCTTATCATGATCATGGAAACGAAGATGATCAGCTTTCAACCCTAAATCTTCTGCGAATTTTAAAGCTCTTTCTTTATAGTTAGAATAAAAGTCCATGCTATCATTTTCATGACAGAACATTTGAAGCTCCATTTGCTCAAATTCAATGGTTCTAAAAAGAAAGTTGCCTGGAGTAATCTCATTTCTGAAAGATTTGCCTATTTGAGCGATTGCAAAAGGCACTTTTGCTCTGGTAGAGCGCTGAACATTTAAAAAGTTAACATATTCTCCTTGACAAGTTTCAGGTCTAAGATAAACCTTATCAGCTTCATCTTCAAGTGTACCGCGTGAAGTGATAAACATAGGATTGAATTTTCTAATTGCAGTCCAATCAAAGCCACCACAGTGAGGACAACAAATATGATGCTCGTCAATGTAGGCTTTGAGTTCATCATTGCTCATAGCCTCAGCGCTTACTGCTCCTTTACTATGCTTCTCAACAAGAGTGTCAGCTCTGAAACGCTGTTTGCATTTTTTGCAGTCCATTTTAGGATCGCCAAAACTTGCCACATGGCCACTTGCTTGCCAAACGGTTGGGTTCATAAGTATTGCAGCATCGACGCCATAAGTTCTTGGATCTTCTTGAACAAATCTTTTCCACCAAGCTCTTTTTATATTGTTTTTAAGTTCAACTCCGACAGGGCCGAAATCCCAAGTATTTGCAAATCCGCCATAAATTTCGCTCCCTGGGAAAATCAGTCCACGACTTTTACAAAGTGCTACAAGTTTATCCATAGTCAAATTATTTTCCATAAATTACTCCTTTAATTTGTTTATTTAATGATATTTTTAAATTAAGATAGCTTTTTTACTAATTTTACACTTTTGGCGAAGTTTGAGTGAAAATAAATAAAACCCCTATATGAAAACTCATATAGGGGCGAGATAAATCTTATTCGCTGTTCCACCCTAATTCGCACGAGAAGTGCCTTATTTAAGTCTTTACGCCGACATCGCGTTTGCTCCGGAGTTGCCAATTCCATCATTGCAGAAAAATTATATGATTATAAAAATATTTTGTCAAGCTTTTTGTAAATTTTAAAAAACAATATTTTTATTTTCCATATTTTTCGATATATTCTTCGTACGAGCCGGTAAAATCAATATAATGATCTTCATCGATTATATCAATAATTCGGTTTGCGACTGTTTCGATAATTTCTTGGTCGTGCGTTGCGAACAGAATGTTGCCTCTAAAGTTTTGCATCCCTTTATTTAGGGCAGTGATGCTTTCTAGATCGAGATGGTTTGTAGGTTCATCTAAAATCAAAAGATTTCCTTGCTCAAGCATCATTTTTGCGAGCATACATCGAACGCGCTCTCCACCAGAAAGCACATTTGCCGGTTTTAAGTTTTCTTCGCCAGTAAAGAGCATTCTTCCCAGCCAACTACGAATATATGTTTCATTTTGATCTTTAGAAAATTGTCTTAGCCAATCTACAATAGAGGATGTATTGTTCTCAAAATAGGCGTTATTATTTTGAGGTAAATTAGTTATTTTTATAGTCTTTCCAACAAACACATTTCCGCTATCTTGTTTTTCAATTCCAAGGATAATATTGAATAAAGTGGTTAAAATTTGACTATTTTTTGCAAAAAAAGCCACTTTTTGTCCTTTTTCAATGTTAAAAGTGAGTTTTTTGAACATTCCTGCCTTGGACAATCCTTCCACTTTTAAAACTTCTTTTCCTATCTCTTGAGTGTATTCAAAATTGATATAAGGATATTTTCTTGAGGATGGCTTAATATCTTCAATAGTAAGTTTTTCAAGTTCCTTCTTTCTGCTTGTTGCCTGTCTTGATTTGGAAGCATTAGCTGAGAAACGCGCAATAAACTCTTTTAATTCTTTAGCTCGCTGCTCTGCTTTTTTATTTTGATCCTTCATCTGTTTTAAAACAAGTTGACTTGATTCATACCAGAAATCATAATTTCCGACATACATATTGATATGTCCATAGTCCACATCACAGATATGGGTGCAGACTTTATTTAAAAAATGTCTATTATGCGATACGATAATCACTATATTTTCAAAGTCTAGAAGGAAATTTTCCAGCCATCTTACTGTTTTAAAGTCAAGGTTGTTTGTCGGCTCGTCTAGAATGAGAATATCAGGGTTGCCAAAGAGAGCCTGCGCGAGCAATACTTTCACTTTTACTTTAGGATCTACATCTGCCATAAGGGTGTAGAATAAACTTTCTTCTATTCCAAGGTTTTGTAATAGTGTTTTTGCTTCGCTTTCAGCTTCCCATCCGCCAAGCTCAGCAAATTCAGTTTCAAGTTCGCCAGCTCTTATTCCGTCTTCCTCGGTAAAATCGGTTTTAGCATAAAGCATATCTTTTTCTTTTTGAATTTCCATCAATCTTTTGTGTCCAAGAAGTACTGTGTCTAGGACAGTTTCATTATCATAGGCATTTTGATTTTGATTAAGTACGCTCATCCTTTCGCCTGGCGTAATAAAAATTTCGCCGGTGTTAGGTTCAAGCTCACCAGTTAAAATCTTAAGAAAAGTTGATTTTCCAGCGCCATTCGCGCCTATTATTCCATAACAGTTTCCTTTTGTAAATTTCAAATTTACATCTTTGTAAAGGACTCTTCCTCCAAAAGCAAGGGAAATATTTGATGCTTGTATCATATGTGCTCCTTTAAACAGAACAATTATATAGTAATTTTTTTTATTTGTCTAGTGTTTTGACTTTTTAAAATTTAAAATATAATTTTGGGTAAAAAATAGAAAATATTATAAA
>ENA-ORSK01002235-ORSK01002235.1-human-gut-metagenome-genome-assembly--contig:-NODE-2235-length-13298-cov-2.659971_pt1 | contig 13298 bp, 15 predicted proteins | sample MGYA00242192_ERZ509159 | MGnify/ENA primary metagenome ERZ509159 (study PRJEB26280, sample SAMEA2338663) | human gut metagenome | biome: human gut; feature: human-associated habitat; material: faeces...
ATGCCGGGTGGCTCTACGGAGACAGCGGTATCACGCTGGCGGGGGCGCTGGCTCTTTCTCTGGGAATTGCCATTCAGAACTTCCCGGAGGGCGCGATCATTTCCATGCCCCTGAAAGCGGAGGGGGTCTCCAAATCCCGCTCCTTCCTGTATGGGACGCTGTCCGGCGCAGTGGAGCCCATAGGTGCGATTCTGACCATCCTTCTGGCGGGGATTTTGGTTCCGGTACTGCCTTACGCCCTGAGCTTTGCCGCCGGAGCGATGGTCTATGTGGTAGTGGAAGAATTGATCCCGGAGATGTCAGTGGGAAAGCACTCCAATATAGGGACTATTCTGTTTGCAGTCGGTTTTACCCTCATGATGACGCTGGATGTGGCGCTGGGTGCTTGAGTGAGTGAAGGTGAAAAAATGGGACAAGAAGAGCGGATTCAAAACGCCTACCGGGGATTGGGAGGCAAACGGACATTTTATGATGGCATGATCACCTGTTCCACCCTGTTAGGCCGGGCGGTGTGCAGTCTGGTATGGGAAATGGGCCGTGCGGAAACCCAGGACTACCTTTGCGCCGCCCTTTCCGGAATACCGGAGGGTTTTTCCGGAAGACTGCTGGAAGTCCCCGTGGGTACCGGCATACTGACCATGCCCCTCTATCGGGAAATGCCGGAGGCGGAGATCACCTGCCTGGATTACTCGCCGGAGATGCTGGAGCGGGCAAAATCCCGGGGCGAGGGACTTGCCCATGTGCGCTTTCAGCAGGGGGATGTGGGGGCGCTGCCTTTTGGGGACGGCAGTTTTGACATCGTGCTCTCGCTCAACGGCTTTCATGCGTTCCCGGACAAAGAGGCCGCTTGGCGGGAGATCTTTCGTGTACTGCGGCCCGGCGGGACCTTCTGCGGCTGCTTCTATGTGCGGGGACAAAACCGCCGCACGGACTGGCTAATCCGCAGGCTGTATGTGCCAAAGGGCTGGTTCACCCCGCCCTTTGAGACGGCGGAGAGCCTGCGGCGGCGTCTGGAGGAAACATTCGGGCCGGCAAAGGTTCGCACCGTTCAGGGCATAGCCTCTTTTGTCTGCCGGAAGGCGAAGGAGAAACACCCGTAAACGAATTGTACACAAATATTGAACAACAGGAGGAAAATCAAATGCAGCAAAAGCGTAATCAACAAGCAGAAATTCGTCTCGGCAGTCACGGCGAAGACTACGGGAGCTGGATGTCCAATCCCGTGTTCTATATTATCGGCGGCATCACGGCTCTGGCCGTGGTTTTGGCCATACTCTCCTTTTCGGTGTTCCACATCACAGCTCTCGGCGTTCTGTTCTCAGTTGTTACGGCGGCGCTGGCAGCCCTGCTGGTCTGGATCACATGGATCAGGCGCCAGTATGCCTTTGGCGGCGGCGGGATTATGGAACAGGTTCACCGGGTCGTTCTCTCTCATCTGGACTATGACGGCCAGGGCAGTCTCCTGGAAGTCGGCTGCGGCTCCGGAGCCCTGTCGATTCGTGCGGCCCTGACCTGGCCGGAGTCAAAGGTCACTGGCATGGACTACTGGGGAGCTGTTTACAATTACAGCAAGGCCCTCTGTGAGAAAAACGCCGCAAGTGAAGGCGTGGCCTCCCGGTGTGTGTTCCGGCATGGCGACGCCAATCATCTGGATTTCCCCGATGAGAGTTTTGACGCGGTCATCAGCAACTATGTCTACCACAATGTCATGGGAGCCGATATGCACAAACTGTTGCTGGAGAGCCTGCGGGTGCTGAAAAAAGGCGGCGTCTTCGCTCTGAATGATGACATGAAGCCCAAGCTGTACGGCGATATGGATGTCTTTGCCCAAAAACTGCGGGAGATGGGCTATCAGGACGTCCGGCTCATTGATACCGCGGAAGAAGCCTTCGGTTCACGCCGCCGGGCTGCCATGATGATGCTGGGCTCTTCCCGGCTACTTGTGGGCAGAAAGTAATTTGTCCAAACAGGAGGGTTGACCATGTCCAAGTTGGGTGTTGTAGAGGACACGCTGTTTGTCCCCATGCTGGGCAGGATCTATGCCAGCAAGTACTGCCCGCAGATCCTGTACGATCCAAAGGCGCTGGAACTGAAAAAGAAACTGCCTTCCGGCCTGTCGGAGCAGGACGGACAGAGCCAGTATACCCTGCTGGCCTCCGCCGCCCGGTCCGCCAATATGGACCGGTACATCCGGACCTTTCTGGAGCACAGGCCGAACGGCGTGGTCGTTCAGCTCGGCTGCGGTCTGGAGACGACATATTCCCGCTGCGACAACGGAAGGTCGCGCTGGTATGCCGTGGATCTGCCCCATGTGGTGGAGTACCGGCGAGAGCTGCTGCCGGAGCCGGAGCGGGAGACCTATCTCGCCGGAGACGCCTTTGCCGAGGACTGGATCAGGCAGATCCGCGCCGATGTGCCGGATGCTCCTATTCTGGTCACCGCCGGCGGCCTGTTCCACTATTTTGAGGAAAGCAAGGTTGTGGGCCTCCTGCGGATGCTCACGGGGTTTGGAGAGATTGAAATCGTCTTTGATACCGTGAGCAAAAGCGGTATGGCCATGATGCGGAAAAAGTACATGAAGCAAGTGGGCCACGGAGATGCGCAGATGTTTTTCTATGTGGATTCCGCATCGGTGCTGGCCGGAAAAATCGGCAGTGGGGTCAGGGTGCTGGCTGAGGAGCCTTATTACCGCCATATCACCCGAACCGGATTGAAGCTGTCCACCAAGGTCAGCATGGCAGTTTCGGACCGATTCTGTATGGTGAAGATGGTACATCTCTGTCACAGCGCTAAATTCCATGACCAAACAGGATAAAGTCGTCCAATCGGAGCGGAAAGAACTGCGATGTGCCGCTATACTCAGTAAGGAGGGGCGCGCTGAGCGCCTTTTCTCAGAAATAATGGTTAGCATAATCTAACCACATGAATGGAGAGCGGTACATCATGAATACGCAGAAAAAAGGGATGACGGGAAAGGACATCATTACGGTGGGAATTTTCTCCGCCATCTACTTTGTCATTAACTTTGCTTTTATGCTTCTCAGCGGTCTGCATCCTCTGCTTTGGATCTTGATGCCTGGCCTGATCGCCATATTTGCGGGTATCCCATTCCTGATGATGTGTACTAAGGTGCCAAAGACCGGTGCGGTGGTTCTGATGGGCTTTATTACGGCCTTGATCTACTTTGTTACTGGCCAATTCACGGTGGTAATTCTCATTGCTTTTGCGGTGAGCTGCATCCTGGCGGAGCTTTGCCGGATCTGTAGCCATTACCGGTCTTTCCGCGGCAACGCTCTGGCCTATGTGTTCTTCTCGCTGGGGATGATCGGCTCCCCGCTGCCTGTCTGGATCATGCGGGACAGTTTCCTGGCGCAAATCAGCCAGCAGGGAATGCCGGAAGCCTATGTCTCTACCTTGGCAGCATTGACCTCCCCGGGTATGATCGTGGTTCTGGTGGGGGCTCCTATTGTAGGAGCGATACTGGGTATCCTGCTGGCCAAGGGAATGTTCCGCAAGCACTTTGAGAAGGCGGGGATTCTGTAACATGGAGGAGGCACGGCGCTGTTTGGTGTTCGACCCCAGGGTGGGTCTTGCTCTGCTGGTTTTCGCCAATCTGGCAGCCTTTAGTGAGCAACCTTTTTGGATGGAAATGATATGGATCGGTTTTCTCCTGCTCCTGATGCTGCTCCATCGCTGCTTTGCCATGGTGGGGAAAAGCCTCTTGATCTTCGGAGGAATCCTGTGCCTGCAATACTGGATTCTGCCGGCTGCGCCGGGATGGGTTGCTACCAGCTTCTCTATTTTTGCCAACTATGCCCGCCGAATGATGCCTTGCCTGATGCTCGGCTTTCTGATGCTTCGCCGGACGCCTATGCCTTATCTGGTGGCTGGAATGCGGAAGATCCATTTCCCTCAGCGGCTGATCGTAGCCGTCTCGGTGACGCTGCGGTACTTCCCAGCCATTCGGGAAGAGACAGGCTATATCCGCGATGCGATGCGATTGCGGGGCATCCGGGGATTGGCAAAGCTGGAGGGAATCATGGTTCCCCTGATGGTCTCCGCTACCGGCACTGCGGAGGAGCTGTCCGCAGCGGCAGTAACCCGGGGAATCGAGGACCCGGCGCCTAAGACCAGTCTGGTGGAGCTGCGGGCCTCGCCGGTGGACAGCGCCGCATTTGTCGTGGGCGTGGGGTTGACTGCTGCCCTTCTGGCGGCCAAATTGGGGGTGTTTCCATGGTAGAGCTGCAAGATGTGTCCTTTTCCTATACAAAAGAAGTGGGCACCCTCACCCATGTGGATCTGACCATCCGACCGGGCGAGTGTGTCTTGCTCTGCGGCGCTTCCGGCTGCGGAAAGACCACCATCACGAAGTTGGTCAACGGCCTGATCCCGGCATTTACGGAGGACTGCACGCTGACCGGACAGGTCCTGCTCCACGGCGCGCCGGTGCGGGAACAACCTCTTTACCAGCTGGCCCGGCAGGTGGGGTCTGTTTTCCAGAACCCCAAAAGTCAGTTTTTCAACATGGATTCCGACAGTGAGCTGGCCTTTGGCCTGGAAAATCAGGGTATGACCCGGGGTGAGATCCTCCGTCGGCTGGATGATACCACCGACCGCCTGCATCTGAAGCGGTTGAGGGGGCGGAACATCTTCGCCATGTCGGGCGGAGAAAAGCAGCTGCTGGCCTTTGCCTCGGTCTATGCCATGGGGCCGAAGCTCTACATTCTGGATGAGCCTACGGCCAATTTGGATCGGGAAACCATCGAAAGACTCCATGATCAAATCGCATACCTGAAAAGTCGGGGACACACCATTCTCATTGCGGAGCATCGGTTGTACTTTCTGGCGGATCTCATAGATCGGGCTGTCTATCTGCGGGACGGGATCGTGGAGCGGATCTGGAGCGGAGCAGAATTCCGGCGGCTGGCTGAGACAGAACGGATCGCTCTGGGCCTTCGCACACTCACGCCTACTCAGGTGACTCTGCCGCCCTCCCGCGCCGCGGGGGAACAGGATGGACTGTCTGTGGAGGGACTGAGCTGCCGGTACAAGCGGGAGCCGCCGGTATTTCAAAACCTTTCCTTCTCCGCCCGCCCGGGAGAGGTGCTGGCCGTCACGGGTGACAATGGCGTGGGAAAAAGCACCCTTTCCCGCTGCTTGTGCGGCCTGATGCGGGAGAGTGCCGGAACGATCCGCCTCAACGGCCGCATCCTTGGTGCGAAGCAGCGACAGCGGATTGCCTACTGCGTCATGCAGGATGTAAACCATCAGCTCTTTTCCGACAGCGTATGGGGAGAGTGTCAGTTGGCTATGGAAGGACTCTCTGACCAGCGCATCCAGGAGGTGTTGGAGCGGCTCCATTTGCTTGCGTTCCGGGAAAAGCACCCTATGTCTCTCTCCGGCGGCCAGAAACAGCGTTTGGCGGTGGCTACTGCCATGCTGTCCCAAAAGCCGCTGCTGGTATTCGACGAGCCCACCAGTGGTCTGGACTATGCAAGAATGCAGGAAGTGGCCTGTTGCGCACGGGAACTGGCGGACGAGGGCCGGGTGGTTCTGGTGGTGACACATGACCGCGAATTTCTCCAGTGCGCCTGTGATCGAGTCCTGGAACTTTGAGAAAGGAGCTGAGCCGCAGTGGCATTTTTACAGGACAGCCAACCGGATCTGTGCCTCTTGGCCAAGAGTGGTGGGTGCAGCGTTTATCAGCTGCGAAATGAGAGCGGCGAGGGAACCATGACCGTCTATGAGGTGTTCCCCGGCGCTACCATCCTGTATAACGATTTCCACATGGCCTATTGCGACTCCTCTTTTGAAACCCAACAGGATCTCCTCTGCATCGACTATTGCCGGGAGGGCCGGATGGAATACGCTGTGGGCAACGATGCGTTCTCCTATGTGGAGGCAGGTGACCTGAAAGTGGATCGCCGCCTGAAGCACAAAGGATACTTTTCTCTCCCGTTGTCCCACTATCATGGCATCTCCATGTGCTTTGACCTGTCCATGATCCCCATGGAGCTGGCTCGTCTGGCGGGAGACTATCCTTTGGATCTGGCTGCCATTCAGCGGAAATTCTGCCCGGATGCCCGGCCACGGGTCATTCACGGAGCACCCTCGGTGGATCACATTTTTCAGGAGTTGTGTACCGTACCGGAGCGGATCAAAATGCCCTACTTTCGGGTAAAGATTCTGGAGTTGTTGCTGTATCTCGACGCCCTGGAATTGGGAAGCGGAACGGAAAAACCATATTTTTACCGTTCCCAGGTGGAAACGGTAAAGGCCATCCGCTCCTATCTGGTGGAGCATCTGGATCAGCATATCACGTTGGAGGCTCTGTCCAGACAGTACCAGATCCCTTTGACCACCATGAAGGCCTGCTTCAAAAGTGTATATGGCAGTCCGGTGAACACCTATATGCGGGCACTGCGGATGGATCGGGCGGCTCTGCTGCTTCGGAAAGAACCGGAGGCCAGCGTTACAGAGATCGCCGGAGCGGTGGGCTATGACAGCTCCAGCAAATTTGCCGCGGCTTTTCGGGCGGTGAAGGGACAAACTCCGCTGGAATACCGGCGAGGCGGCGGGAATCCCGTTCTCTCTTTTCCTGACGAAACGGAGTGACGCTGGCTGTGCGGAGCGGCAAGCACGGGTAAGAACCGATACAATAGGGCATGGTGAGAGATGTCTCACCATGCCCTATTTTTTGAAAGGAGTGGTTTTGTGAAACAACGCAGCTGGCTGGCCATCCTGCTCTCCTTTGCCGGTCCCTGCCGGGGAAAGCTGGTCTTGTCTGTTATATGCGCAATTATCAGCGTGGTGGGGGGCTTTGTGCCGTATCTGGGGGTCTATGAGATCCTTCGCCTGTTTATCCATCAGTCGGCCTCCGGAACGGAGCTTCTCCGATGGGCTGGAGTGTGTCTGGCGGGATATACGGTCAAGGTGGCTTTTTACGCCTTTTCTACTATGCTGGCTCATGTGTCTGCCTACACCATTTTGGAGGGCCTGCGCCGTCAAGTGGCCCATAAGCTGATGCACGCCCCCTTGGGGAGTGTGCTGTCGAAGCCCGTCGGTTCCCTCAAAAGCACCATCGTGGATCGGATCGAGGACATTGAGCCGCCGCTGGCCCACATGATACCGGAATTGAGTTCCAATGTGCTGCTGCCTATCGTGGTGGTGATCGCCCTCTTTGCCATGGATTGGCGGATGGGCCTTGCCTCCCTTGCTACGATTCCGGCCGCGCTGATCCCCATGGCGGCGAGCCTGCGGACCTACAACGAAAAGTATGCCGCCTATATGGCAGCCAATGCTCAGGTCAACAGTATCATCGTGGAGTATGTAGAGGGCATCGAGGTGGTAAAGGCTTTCAACCAGAGCGGTGCCTCCTATGAGAAATTCGTCCGGGCAGTGACCAGTTTCCGTGACTTCACGCTGGATTGGTTCCGCTGCACCTGGAAGTCCATGAACCTGTGCCTGTCTATCCTGCCTACCACGCTGCTGGCCACCCTGCCAGTTGGGATCGCCCTGTATCAGACCGGCGTCCTGGACCCGGCCCGGCTGGCTCTGTGCTTGATGCTGGTGCTGGGTATCGTGTCCCCGCTGGTGCAGGCTGCAGCCTTTCTCAATTCCATGAAGAGCATGGAATTTGCCGTCCGGGACACTCGGCATCTGCTGGATCTGGAGGAGCTGCCCGAAGCGTCCGAGCCCGCCCGCCTCTCCGGCAGCGGTATCACTTTGCGGGATGTGTCCTTCTCGTATAGCGGGAAAGAAGAGGACACTGTGCTGCGTCACATTGATTTGGAACTTCCCGCCGGCACCTTCACCGCTCTGGTGGGTCCCTCCGGTGGCGGCAAATCTACAGCAGCCCGGCTTATCGCTCGGTTCTGGGATGTGACGGATGGCTGCATTGCCATAGGCGGTGTGGATATTCGGAATCTCACACTGAAGCAGCTGGCGGATCAGGTCAGTTTCGTGACACAGGACAATTACCTCTTTGACTGCTCTCTGAAAGAAAACATTCGATTGGGGAAGCCGGACGCCACGGAGGAGGAAGTTTGGGCGGCTGCCCGGGCTGCTCAGTGTGAGGAGTTTTTAGGACGGCTGGAGCATGGATGGGATACCCCAGCGGGTGAAGCGGGCAAGCAGCTCTCCGGTGGGGAGCGGCAGCGGATCGCCATCGCCCGCGCGATTCTGAAGGACGCCCCCATTGTCATTCTGGACGAGGCCACCGCCTTTACCGATCCAGAGAATGAGGACAAGATCCAGCGTTCCCTGATGGCGCTCTCCCGGGGGAAAACGCTGCTGGTTATTGCCCACCGGCTGAGCACGATTCAGAACGCCGACCAGATCGTGGTGCTGGAGAAAGGCCGTATTGTGGACAAAGGCACACAGCCGGAGTTGCTCAGCCGATGCCCGCTATATCAAAAGCTATGGCAGGCCCATGTGGGTGCCCAGAATTGGGCAGTTGGAAAGGAGGCTTGACGATGTTTCAGAGTATGAATCGGATTCTGCGTTGGACAAAGGGGTACCACAGACGGCTGTATCTCGGAAGCCTCTGTTCGTTTCTTGCCACCTGGGCCGCCGCCGGGCCGGTGATGCTGGCGGCCTGGGCCCTTGGGCTGGTCATCGAGAGTGCCCAGGAGGGGACGGCGCTGGACGCCAAGCTCCCCTGGCTGTGCCTGGGCGGGATCATCCTGTTGATCCTTTTGCGCTTCGTGTGTGCTTACTGGAAAAACCGGCTCCAGGAGAGTATCGGAACAGAGCGAGCGGCGCAGCAGAGACTGGAACTTGGTGACCTGCTCAAACGGGTTTCCTTGGGGTATTTCTCCAAGAATAACCTGGGCGACATTCTGGCTGCTCTGACTACGGAACTGAGTACCCTGGAGTTGCAAAGCATGAAAATGGTGGATGCAGTCATCAACGGCTATCTGCAGGTACTGGTCATCGTTTTGTGCATGGCGTTCTTCTGCCCGGAGGCGGCGCTGGTGGCAGTGGTGGGCGTGCTGCTGTCCGCCTTTGCCCTCCGCGGCATCGGGCGGCAGAGTGCCCGCACCGCTCCGGTGGGACATCGGGCCCAAGAGGCATTGTCCGGGGCGGCCATTGAGTACATCCATGGCCTTTCGGTGGTCAAATCCTTTGGCCAGGAGGGGGTGTCCTCCCAGCGTTTTTTTGAGGCATGCCGGGCCAATAAGGACATCCGTATCAAAAATGAGTTTGGCTTTGTGCCCTGGAACTGCCTGCACCTGTTTTCTCTGAAGGCCGCAGCTGTTGGCCTGGTGCTCACCGCCGGCTGGCAGACTATGAACGGAACCTTGGAGCTGCCGGTGCTCCTGATGGCTGCCATGTTTTCCTTCACGATCTTCGGCAGTGTGGAGTCCATCAACGACGCCGCCCACATCCTTTCTGTCACGGACTCGGTGCTGGACCGTCTGGAAGAACTGGAGGGAACGGAACTGCCGGATCAGGATGGGAAAGACATCTCTTTGGAGCATTACGACATCTGCTTCGACCATGTCTCCTTCGGTTACGGAACACGGGAGGTGATCCACAATGTTTCCTTCCAGCTGCCGCAAAACAGCGCCACCGCCATTGTAGGGCCGTCCGGCAGCGGGAAGAGCACCCTCTGCGCACTGCTGGCCCGGTTTTATGATGTGGATCAGGGACGCATCACCGTGGGCGGCTATGACATCCGGAAGATGACCTGCGACAGCCTTTTGCGCAACATTGCTATGGTATTTCAGAATGTGTATCTGTTCCACGACACCATCCGCAATAACATCCGTTTTGGCCGTCCGGATGCTGCCGAGGAGGATGTGATCGCTGCAGCTAAAGCGGCCCGCTGCCATGACTTTATCATGGCGCTGCCCCAAGGGTATGACACCATAGTGGGAGAGGGCGGTTCCAACCTTTCCGGCGGAGAAAAGCAGCGCATTTCCATTGCCCGGTGTCTGCTGAAAGATGCCCCCATCATCATTCTCGATGAGGCCACCGCCAGCGTGGACCCGGAGAATGAGCATGAGATCCAGGAGGCGCTCTCTGCTCTGGTGCGGGGAAAGACCATCATCACCATCGCCCACCGTCTGGCTACAATCCAAAACGCAGACCGGATTTTAGTGGTGGAGGATGGCCGCATTGCTCAGCAGGGCACCCATCAGGAGCTGATGAGCCAGGAGGGAATTTACCGGAACTTTATCGAGATCCGACAGCGGGCTGAGGGCTGGCGGATATAAAATAAGTATGTGGGGAGGCAGATATGCCTCCCCACATACTGTTTTGGAATGATTCTTTGGATTTTGGCTTTGTATCACTTTCGCTTTCCCAAACCCTTGTTTTTTGCTTCGCCAATATTACGCTGGAAAGGACGGAAACTACCCGCAAAATCAGTATATTCAAAAAATAAATATATGTGGTTATCCCTTTTAGTAAGCCATTTGAAAGTCCGGAAAATGGTACAGCGCTTAGCATAAAATGAAGGCATGACACCAAAAAGGGAGAAAATGCGTCATGTCAAGGAAACAGAGAATGCCCCTGAGTGAGTTTCTTCGTCGGTTTGGAACAGATGAAAGTTGCCGGGACTATCTGGCCGCGCAGCGCTGGCCGGAAGGTTTTGTCTGCCCCAAATGCGGACACAGACATGGCTGCCGTCTATCCAACGGTCTGTACCAGTGTACTCACTGCCACCATCAGACCTCCGTCACAGTTGGGACTGTCCTGCACCATAGCCATGTCAGCCTGAGCAAGTGGTTCCTGGCGTTCTATTTCGTCTCTCAGGACAAGCGGGGGATTTCCGCCGTTCAACTATCCGGCCAGATTGGAGTTACCTATAAAACCGCATGGTCCATGCTCCGGCGTATCCGATCCGCCATGGGGCAGCGAGATGCCGCTCACATGCTGTCTGGTGTGGTAGAATTCGATGATGCCTACTTTGGAGGCCCAAAAGCGGGCGGCAAGCGGGGCCGCGGCACAGAAAAGGCTAAGGTTTTCGTAGCCTTGTCACTGGATGAGCGTGGTAATCCTCGGTATCTCAAAATGAGTGTGACGAAAAACATCAAGCAGGCCTCCGTGAAGAAATTCGCCCACACCACCGTGGCCAAGGGCAGCACGATTCACAGCGATGGTTACCGCAGCTATCTCCCTGCTCTGGAGGAATACATCCACGAGCATAAGACCTATGTCCCCAACAGCGGTATGCTTCACTGGCTGCATATCGTGGTCAGCAATGCTAAGGCCTTCATTCTGGGTACCTACCACGGCCTGCCCAAGGACAATCTTCAGTCTTATCTGGACGAGTTTGCTTTCCGTTTTAGCCGTCGAACCTTCGGTGTCCTATTGACGCAGCGGCTGATTTTGGCTGTCGCTCGCTCTCGGATGGCTTACTAAAAGGGATAACCACAAAAAAGAAATGAGGTAAAACTATGGAAAAGCAAAAACTTCAATCAGTTAGTATCGCTGCGCTCATTGTGAGCATCCTGCCGCTGGCGGCTCTTGCCCCATCGTTCCTGCACCTTTCGCTATCGGACGGAGTCCGAACCGCTTGGGCCGGAGCCAATATCGTTTTTGTCCTGCTGGGCCTGATCCTTTCGGTGGTATGTGTGCGGAGCAGGGAAAGCCGCAGCATAATCAATATTGTATCAACTGCAATCAGCGTTTTTTGGCTGCTGCTGATGGTGGGAATTGTTGCGCTTGCCATGTTCCTTACTTTCGTTCAGTGAGGAAATTGCTATGCGGAAAATTGGGAAAATTATTGGATGTTGCCTGATTGCTGTTTCTTTACTGGCCTGTACTGCCTGTTCCGGCCTCGATACGATATAATCTTCAAATTATATCAACTTCCACAGGGCTGATATTGCGGCATTTCGGAGCGGGCCGGAGCTGCCGCACCAACGTAGACACAAGGGGCAACGCAACTAGCCCCGGCTTCTCACTCTCCCGCGGATCGGGGGTGAGAAGATGAAGTATAGCTCTGATAGTTATGGAGAACGACGTCTTTGCCAGCCTGCCGGAGCGGGAGAAAAGCATTTTGATCCTGTATTGTGTGTTGGAGCTGACAGATGGTGAGATTGGTCGTATTGCAGAAATGTCCCGCAGCGCCGTCCAACGGCATAGAACAAAGGTGCTGAACGAGTTGCAAAAAGACTTACAATCCAAAGGAGTGAGAAACTAACATGAAGCAACCAACTTTTAACGGCAGAGTGCTTTTACCCATGGATGCGATCGAAGCGGCCCGTGCCGGTGATCCTCTGGCCGTGGAGCGCGTCTTGCGGTACTATGAGGGCTACATAAACAAGCTCTGTACCCGGACGCTCTACGATCTGGACGGTACGCCCCATGTGCGGGTGGACGAGTACATGAAGCGCCGATTGCAAAGCAGACTGATCCGGGCCATCCTGAACAGCCCATAAGAAAGCGCCGGACGCGGCGGCCTGTTGGCCCTGCGCCCGGCGTTTTCCTATGGGGGATATTCTACGCATTTCAAAACCCGTTCCGGCGGGTATTGGAGCAATCCTATTGCCGCCCCGTCAATCGCTTGCCAGAAGCCCGCTATGGCGGCCTATTCAGCGGCTTAACTGCGTAGCTTGCAGGTATCTTTTCCGCTGCCTTTCGGCCTCTTGCTTCCGGCGCATCCGCACCGCGCAATCCGGGCAGTATTTGGCCCGGTTGGATTTCGGTGTAAATGCAGCTCCACACACGGCGCACCGCTTCACGCTGTCCCGGCTCTGGATGATCTCGGCATACAGCGCCCCGTCCAGCGGGAGAACAGCGGCACGAAACCACCGGCACAGCAATGAATAGGAAATGCTCTGGACGCACACACATTCCTCGCCGTCGTCCAGCAAAAGGCAGTTCCCGTCACAGTAGTTGCAGCACTCATGCGTCAGCTTCCGGGCCTTGCGGTATTGAGGGTAATTCATTCTCGGTATGCTCATAGCTCTTGTGCCTGCTCCTTTCCCGGCGTCACCCGCAAAATGCTGTCCACATTCTGCTTGATAATGCCGTATTCTTTCAGCTCTCGCTTGACTTCGCCGTACTGTTCGTACAGCCGCGCTTTCTGCTTGTCCAGCTCCCGGTACTCGGCTTTCAGGGCGGCCAGATCGGGCAGCCTTGTGATCCCGGCGTCCTTGATGGCCTTTGCCGCAGCCTCGTACAAAATGAGCTGGCTTTCATGTTCGCGCCGGAACGCGGCCTTGTCTTTGGCCTTGCGGTATTCCAGCACCACGGGCCGGAGCTGCTTGTAGGTGGTGAGGTTCTTTATCAGCACCGCCATGTTCCCAAGACGATGTTCCATGTCTTTGAGGGCCGCAGCCGCC
>ENA-ORSK01002237-ORSK01002237.1-human-gut-metagenome-genome-assembly--contig:-NODE-2237-length-13285-cov-5.916327_pt1 | contig 13285 bp, 13 predicted proteins | sample MGYA00242192_ERZ509159 | MGnify/ENA primary metagenome ERZ509159 (study PRJEB26280, sample SAMEA2338663) | human gut metagenome | biome: human gut; feature: human-associated habitat; material: faeces...
AATATCAAATAGCAACAGACCACAGGTTAAGAGATTGACCTGTGGTCTGTTGCGTACAAAAACGATTATATTTTCGCCAAAAACAACTACGTTTTTGGCTTTTGGGAGATTTCCTTATTCTATGATGGTATAATTTGATTCAGTCAGAATAGACGACAAAGCATCGTCAATTCACGCGCCCTCGAAGAATGACAATCAGGGATGGAGAAAACGAGAGGCATTACCCATGAGTGCAAACGTAAAACCTACATATTACCGACTGGAACTGGACGATTATTCTGCCGCTGCCTTTACCAGCTTCGGAAAATACTATTACGGTACGTTGGAGGATCTTCGCTGCTTTTTCGGAGAACTCGCACATGATGGGAAATTAAAGAAGCAATTCAAGGAGTTGCTATCTACATTCCAAGCCTTCGAAGAAGGACATCAGGATCTCAGCCATTCTATCGCATACAGGAAGGTACCATTCCTAGTCCCTGCGCAGTTACTCCACAGGGAACCCGTCACTTTGGAAAACTACAAATGGACGCATACCAACACATGGGACAAACCTTATTATATGCGCTGTGACAAAGTCAGATCCGAACATCTCTGGCTTGCCTGCGACGGGGAATACTGCCGTGCAACCAAAGCTATGTTTTCAAGACTACAGTATACCGGAACGATCGGCAGGTGGAATCATGTCGGAACAATGCTTTGGGGATTCCCGTGCATTCTCACCGGAAACCCATTCAGCTTCTGGAATCGATTAGCTGAACCGGAAAAGCAGTTCAAGACCAAAGAGGACGCTAAGCGAGATTGGGAGCTGTTCCCCGAGAATCCGGACCCCGACTATTCGGGGTTTTGCAATGACATCTTTGGAGATGGCTGATGTTTAGGAGAGCACCATGATAGAAGAACGCTGGACGAAATCGAAAATAAGCGATATTGCAAAACATCTGGCGATACAAGAATCGCGGAACAAGGATGCGCTTGTCTGCAGATGCACGTTCCACTTTGGTACTTCGTTTCGCCCAGCTACAAAGGACGAGATTATAAAGAACACATGCAAAAAGGCATTTACGACACCATACCGGGAAAGGGGTAAAGTCCCTGCGGAGGCGTATCACATGGGCAAATGGCTTGGCTACACGGTAGAGCTGTGCTTTGATGGTCAATGGTTCAATATCGACCAGTGGCACCGATCTGCAAGTGGAAAACTCAAACACCGCTATCTACATACCGCACCTGAGCGGGATATTCTTTCCAGCCCATATGATGAATTAGCGCTTCTTAAAAAGCGGATCAGCTTTTCGGATTTGGCGGCTTCGACGCAGGACATCATTTGTGCGGAAAATCCGGCATTCGAGCGCAGCTCGTTTGGCGCGTGGGATTTCTTCATTTGGGGAAGTCTTGCTGATTTAGAGGCGTTGCTTCAAAAGCCGGTTAAAAATGAAGACGATGAATGTATTTCAAAGACCTTATTGAAAGAGCTAGTCTTCAAAATTCAAGACCAGATCAGCTTTTTTCAGCAGACTATCCCGCATTGGATAAACAACTGGTCACCGGAAACGTCAGTCAGAATTATTATCTGTGAATTGTGATTTTATAGGTTGCTATTTCCCCAAAAGTGTGGTAAATGTTTGTGCTGCGAAGAAGGAGGTGGAACACCATGATTTATGTCATGTCAGATATCCATGGGCAGAAGCGGCGCTTTGATTCCGTCATGAAGCAAATCAACCTGCATCCTGAGGACACGCTCTATGTCCTTGGAGATGTGATAGACCGCAACCTCGACGGCATCAAGCTCTTACACCAGATCATGGCGATGCCAAATGTCAAAATGCTTCTGGGCAACCACGAACTTATGATGATGAACGCACTTTACTACCCGCCCCCAGAAGATGAGGAATGGCCAGAATACTACTATGAGCGCAAACAAGCTCTATGGTATCGGAATGGAGGTCAGGTCACGCACAACTACATGAAGCGCGTAAAGAAAGCCATTCGCCAAGAGATTTTCGAATATCTGGACAAGCTGCCAGTCAATGCGGAGCTGACAGTAAACGACAGGCAATACATCCTGACGCACGCGGCACCTGTGGACTTATACGAAAGCTACGGCTGGAAATATAAAAGTGCGCGTGATTTCGCAGTTTGGATGCGGTTTGAGAGATTCCCCGTTCTGGAGGGCCGGATAGTCATCTTTGGGCATACACCGACCCACCATTTCCAGTATGATAATCCCATGGCAATATGGGATGCAAAGAGCTGGATCGGAATCGACTGCGGTTGTATGCTCCCCGAAACAGGCGATCCGTGGTCAGGCGTTCTCGGCAGGCTGGCTTGTCTCCGCTTGGATGATATGCAGGTATTCTATTCTGAGGAACCGCAATACGGTGATCCTGAAGAAGCAGAAATGCAGCACGATGGATAGCAGTAAGCAAGGAGAGCTTGACTTACCTGTATGACATGAGCGGGAAGGTGATGCTTTACGATTTTTTTCACAGGCGATATTCATGGTGCCGTGGATGGCATCGCAGAGTTTATAACCAAAGTACATCCCACAATGGAGGACATAATCGTCCTGCTGGGAGATGTGGGCGCAAACTATTATAACGGGCGCAAGGAGTATCTGATGAAGCAATGGCTTAACAATTCCGGCACCAGATTTCTCTGTATTCACGGGAACCACGAAATGCGGCCAGTCAATATTTCTGGATATATTGAAACCGAATGGTGCGGAGGCAAGGGATGGCTGCAGCCAGAATATCCGAACCTGATCTTTGCCAAGGACGGCGAGATCTATATGATGAACGGTTTGCGGTATCTCGTAATTGGCGGTGCATACAGCGTAGATAAGTATTACCGTTTAAGTCGAGGCTGGAGCTGGTGGCCGGACGAGCAGCCATCTCCGGAGATTAAAGCCTATGTTGAGCAGCAGATTCGCGAGAAACAGTTCGACATTGTTCTGTCCCATACCTGTCCATTCAAATATGAACCAACGGAGATGTTTCTTGGCGGCATTGATCAGCGTACAGTGGACGACAGCACCGAGAGATGGCTTGACACAATCGAGGAATCCATTCAATACAAAGCGTGGTTCTGCGGACACTGGCATACGGACAAACGAATCGAGAAAATGCATTTCCTGTTCCGCAGCTTTGAGTCAGATGAACAGTTCAAAAGATAACGGAGGATCATAGCATGAAAAAACTACCGGCAGTTTCTGAAATGGAGCATATCACGTCCAAAGAGTTTGGAGAGAACATGGACGCCATTCTGGAACGAGTGGCAAAAGAGAATGTTGCCCTGATCATCGACCATGAGGACAAGTCCTACGTTTTGTGTCCTGCCAGATGGTTTGAAGTGCCAGAGCTGACGCAACTGGAGGTCATGGTCAAAAACGCTGTGCGGTATGTCTCCGAGGTCGACGATTCCGATCTGGCGGAAACAGCCCGGACCGTGAAGGAGCTTGCGCCGATCTTATCTCCGGCGTGCATTACCATGCTTCTCAAAATCATCACGAACAGGATCTTTGTTGGCTCCGGAGGCGCGTGGTGCGAGATGAAGCAGGCATTGGAAGACACCCTGACGAAGGAAAACAAGGAGGAACATACGGAAACACGATGATTTACTATATTGCAGATATGCACTTCGGTCATACAAATGTCATTTGCTTCGACGACCGCCCTTTTGCGGACACAGAGCAGATGGACGAGGTGCTGATTCAAAACTGGAACGAGCGGGTCACAGCGGACGACACCGTCTATGTGCTGGGCGATGCGTTCTGGAAAAACGAAGAAAACAGTATGCGGATTATGGAGCGGTTGCAGGGGCATAAGCACCTGATTCAAGGCAACCACGACCGCGTGAAAGGAAAGCTCCGCCCTTATTGGGAGAGCATCGAGCAGTACGCGGAGGTCAACGATGAGAATCGGCTGGTGATTCTGAGTCATTACCCGATTCTGTTTTATAAGAATCAGCATTATGGCGCGGTCATGCTGTACGGGCATGTACATAATACGCGCGAATGGGAACTCGTTGAGAAGTGGAAGAAAGAGCAGTGGGCGATGGGCATCCCCAGCAGATTGATCAATGTCGGCTGTATGATGGCTTACATGAATTACACGCCGCGGACACTAGATGAGCTGTTGGATGTAAACCCGATGCCGGAGATCGCCAGAGTTCGCAAGGACGGGAGCGCAGTTGAAAACGCGGAACAGAGGAACAAGCAGGAAGGGGTGTGGGATCTGAATGAAGGTTACACCGCTGAAAAAACAGAGTAAGAAAAACCAGCGCAAATTTCATGCAGCCAAGCGCGGCACATGGAACGGCGTTTCGCCGGTCACCCGCATTGTGCAAAGCAAGCGGATTTATGACCGGAACCGCACAAAGCAGGAAAGCCGTCAAAGTGGAGATCGTTGACAGAATCGTGCAGACCGCACAAAATTCCATAAATCCCACAATATCTTTTTTGGTTGCACAGCAGCAACCAGCAGTATGAAGCAGCAAGCTCCAAAAACCTTGCCCCAAAAAGCTGAAACCATTGAAAACACTAGAAAAACCGCTGATATCTTAATTGGTGCAGCTTGCCATAAAAAACTCCGAAATCGCTTGATTTCGGAGCTTTTTCTTGCACTTTTCTGGCTAAAAAGTTCAACCATATTTTTGAAAATGCGTTTTGACCCAAACCGTGACCCAAACCGCGATGTACGTCGATGTACAAAACAGTACGAAATAGCACGAAAAGACCATTCCGCAGCGCATAAGACGTACATAAAATCAGCATTTTTTCACAAAGAAAGGGCGCGCTGCCAAATGGTAGTACTAAATAAGTAAACATTGAAAAAATCCAGCAAAATCAATGCTTTTCATGCTGCAAACGCGGTGTGAGGGCAAAACAATTGAATACTGACAGGCTCGCATGGCGTTGATATGCAAATAGAAGCGTCCTTTTCCTATTTCTACGCCATATGTATCTGCCTTATGGCATTTTTTACATTCGCAGAGGCTTTTCCCATCGAAATCAACACTTTTTCAAAACCAGAGGAAGGGAGGTGCGAAAATGACTGTATTCCGTATTAAAAAACAAGAGATTACACGGTTGTGTCCAACTATCATCTGCGGGATATGTCGTCGGCACTGAAAGCGAAGGTTTTTTTATCCCTCATACCATCCCTGCTGGAGAATTGGGACTATACCATGAAAGGCCTTGCACGTATCTGCGAGGACGGCATTGGCAGCATCAGCAGCAGTGTCCGAGATCTGGAGGCGCATGGCTACCCTATCGACACAAGGAGCAAAGAGAGCGATTTCGAAATTTCTTTATAACAAAGCGAGAGTAACGCCTTTTGAATTGAGACGAAGGTGTTGCTTTCACTACGTTATCTGATATAAATTCGCAAATAGCGAAATTACATCTTGACTTGTGGCTTGTAATTTGCTATTATAGTATTGCAGCGAAAAGTAGAGCAGGTGCTCTGCTGGTCTTCTCCCCCAAATTGGAGTGCATCCGCACTCGCGGAACATCTTGACGGTGTTCTACCCCACGGGGGCGGCACACGGCTTGACCCCCGATGCGCCGTCGCCCGGCATGGCCCAAGCCGGGAGCTTGGACCATGCCCAAAGGAATTAGATGGGTTGTCCTGTATGCACCAACTCTTTCCCGGGAGGGAGCCACACCAACTATACTTCGTGGTTCTCGAAAGAGGTATGTTATGCAAAAGCATAAGAAATCGCTGTTCATGCAGGACAGTCTCGGCAACTCGTCGGTTCCCCGGACTTCTCACCGTTCCAAGTTCAAGCGTAAATGGCGCAAGACCGTATTCCGGTTAGCGTTTAAGGCGCTTGAAGTGCTGCTGGTGGTTTTACAAATCATCCAGTGCTTTTGTGAGATGTTCAAGAAGTAAGACGAGGTGGTGCAGCAAACGGGAAGCCCATCTAATTTTTGTTTATTAGGCCAAGTGGCTTTGATATTATAGATCGAACCTTAATAGCTGGGAGGTGGCAAGAATGATTGGAGATGTATTGAAGCGTACGCGTATCATTTATGGATATAAGGCCAGCGAAATGAGTTCAGAACTTGGCATCTCTGCGAGTTACCTTTCGGAAATTGAAAACAACAAAAAGCAACCATCTTTGGAATTACTTCAAAAATATGCGGATATTTACGGCATCCGATTATCTTCTTTGATATTGCTTTCTGAAAACATGGATGAAGCAGAAAAGTCTGGCAAAGGAACTGCCTTTGTCAGAAACATGATGGCACACTTGATACAAAGTATGTCTGCGGCAGCAGGTGATCCAGATGAAGAATAAAGCGCCGATTAGAAAATATGACATCACGCAATGTGCTCTTTATAAATGTCGGACGAAAAAGCGTCTTGAACATCTTCTGTGTCTTGAACCCGGTGGTCTCAAAATAATTGATAGCATCATCGGGTATCACAAATTTGAAATCGATAAAAAGCATTCTAATGAAAGAAGAGAGATAACTGCTCCGGATAAGATACTTAAAGCTATCCAGCGCAGAATCCTTTACCTGCTTCACCGGGTCATCCGGCCCGAATGGCTTATCTCTGGAGAAAAGCAAAAATGTTATATAGACAACGGAAAGGCACATCTCGACGGAAAATATGTTCTGACTATTGATATTAAAAAGTTCTATGATAACTGCACACGAGAACCTGTGTACCAGTTTTTTGTGCAGAAATTGAAAACTTCCCCTGATGTGGCTGAAAAACTAACTGACATCATAACTTACAATGGTGGTATCCCAACCGGATGCCCAACAAGTCAGATTATGGCTTTCTATGCTTATTCTGATATGTTTTCAGAAATCTCTGATCTGGCGAAGCAATGCGGTTGCAAATTCACTTTGTACGTGGATGACATGACTTTCTCTAGTAAAAAGCCTTTCTCTCCCAATCAGTTGAGACAAATGATTGATTGTGTACTGAGAAAATATGGTCACAAGCCTAAATACCGCAAAGTAAAGTATTACGGTCCGTCTGACTATAAACCAATTACAGGAACGGTGGTCACTCCTGAACAGTCCCTTGCTGTACCTAATGGGCTTCAAAACACCATATATGATGCGTTTCAGAAGGTAAAACCACTCATTGGCACTGAAGCCTGTTCTGAAGAAGATGCAAAACAAATTCTATCATTAAAAGGACAGATACAGGCTGCCCGCAATATCGAAGAAGTAAAGTTTCCTGAGATTAGACGGTTAACGAACCAGATCAAGGTGCCAGATGCTCAATCTGCATCAAAACAAAAAAGACAGATCCACAGATACAGCAAGAAAATCCGTGTAAAACAACGAGCAACTACAAATAATGCGGTGGGAGTGCCGCCTTTGGCTTAGACCGAGGGTGACGCTCCCGCTTCTTTTTTGTTTTAGTACTTAAAAATCGCTTGCAGCATAATGAATAGGGTATTTCTTGCCTTTCGGCGTATCTTGTTCTTCACAAACCAGATTATATATCTGGTCCTCTAAGTCCGACCAGGACATATCTTTACGAAAGCCTTTCGTATTATCAGCCCAAACATTTAAACAAAACATGGCGAATACCATTTCACAGCTACGGCGAGGAAATAGCCCCAAATATGATGAATAAAAATCTTTTGTATATTGATAGTGATGTGTATGAATAAAGTCTTTCCACTTCATTGGGATTTCTTCTTCATCAATAATATCAATAACAGAAATTTCTTCTAACTGCCGCTTTTGAGGATCACCCCATGCTTGTTTAAGAAGATTGACTGCACTTCTATCGCTGGATGGAGCACTGTATCCGAATATAGTAATCATAAAAGATTCATCAATTGCCTGTTGAACAGCCTCCCAGCAGTTATGTATATAAGCATCACTCTCGTAGTCTTTTTGAGCAACAGGATAGAGCAGTTTTGTCGGGGAAAGCTTTCTCTTGCAGATAGGACAATTTGCGGTTTTTATCCCAAATTCTCCATGTTCCTCACAATATCCCATTGCAACATTTCCGTGTAAGCAAAGAATATGAGGAAGATTATCAGTTATGCTGTAGCAACGGATATAGGCCTGCAATAATAAAGGGTCCCAATTAAAAGTTGCGATAACATCTTTCTCGGTCAAACTGAGAATGAGAAGATCATAAATTGTAGGTTCGTCAGTAAGTTCCAAAGATTCAAAGTACTGGTATAAGCGTTTTTCCAATTCCTCAGTTGCATATCTACATTCCGGTCTTGAATGTAACTCTGAATAAATATCCTCAAGATTGTTGCTTTGGGTTCTTAGCTCTATTCCATCCAAAACTTCTTGTAAGTTCAGATTCTCAATCAAACCATTCATAATAGAGGATTTTCTACCATTTTTATCTCCATTAGGAATTGCTGCTATTGTTGCGCCGGCTCCTAAAATTACTGTGTGTCGATTCATGTCACGCCTCCAATCATTGGTATAAACATATTATACTTAAATTTATGGGTTTTTCTACCCTACCCAAACAATGCTTTTTGCTCCAATTCGCATTGTTTCATTTGAGTCCGTTCTATCGACCTTTTTAGAAAATCCTCCACATTCCGACGCATGGCAGCATAAAAGAACACAATAAAGAATTCCCTAAAAAATTCAAGTTACTGCCCGAAAGTGAGAAACATATCACGGAACTGGATATGATTTCAAACGACTATATGAGGACAACATCTACTACAAAGGTATCGGACTTTTAGAAATGTCCAAAGTATTTGATAGCAGGCAAAAATGAAAGAAATGGCATAGCCGAAGCTATGCCGTTTCTCTTTCGCCTTAGAATGGTTTAGCTGAACCCACCTAAACGGCAGCACGCCCTTTTGTGCTTTATGTCACACGACTTCCCGGCCGATCATTTGACCGATGGTGTCCGCAGCCTGCACGCGCATGCTGGGCGTGGAGTGGACGTAGGTGCTGAGCGTGAACCCCGCGCTGTAATGTCCGAGCATTTCGGAGAGTGTCCGCACGTCAACGCCGTTTTTGAGTGCCAAGGTCGCGAATGTGTGTCTCATGTCATGAAATCTCACATGTTCCGCGCCGATGGCTTCCAGAATCCGGTCATGCATGGCGCGGAAGGATGCCGGGTCGAGCATTTCTCCGGTTTTCGGGGACGGGAACATATAGGGATTATCCGGGTGCTTTTCGTGTTCTTCCACCAGAATTTGCACGGTGCTCTCCGGAAGTGTCAGCAGTCGCAGGGAGTTTTTCGTTTTTGGCTGGCTGACAACAAGCTGATGGTCGATGCGGCAGACGCTTTTGGTAACGGAAAGCGTTCGGTCCTTCACGTTCAGATCTTTCCAGAGCAGGGCCAGCAGTTCTCCCCGGCGCAGGCCGCTGGTCAGTTCCAGATAGAGCGGTGCAAACACGCCGCGCTGCTTCGCTTCGTGCAGATATGGCCCGATCAGTTCTTCCGGCAGCACTTTCATTTCTTTTCGCACCGTTTTCGGGGCTTTGCAGTTTGCTGCCGGATTGCTCAGAATGAGCTTTTCTGCGACGGCCTGATCGAGACTTTTCCGCAGGATGCCGAGGATGCCTTGCACAATGCGTGGGCTGAGCGTCGTTTCTTTCAGCGGAATGTGGCTGTAGTAGTGATTTCTGCCGTGCTCGCTCATCTCGTTGATCGCGCGCTGAATTTGAATGGTGCTCAGCTTTTCCAGCGGGCAGTCACCCAGCGCGGGAAAGAGATGGTTTTCCATGCAGTTGCGGTAGAACTGCTTCGTATTCGGGCGGATCTGCGGCTTGATAAACACCTCGTACCACAACGTCACCCATGTCTGAACGGTGTACTGCCCCGTGCGGGTCGGGTCAAGCTTCTGGCTTTCTTCGATCGCTGTTTTCAGCTTTTCTTTGACTTCTGCCTGCGTTTTCCCGAGAACATTTTTCGTGATGACCTTTCCGTCCTTGTCATACCCGGCGGTATATCGGCCCTCCCAGCGTCCGTCCTTCCGTTTGCGGATGCTGCCTTCGCCGTTGGCTCGCTTTTTGCTCATGTAAATTCCTCCTTTTCCGGTAGCTCACACAACTACCACAAGCACAGTGAAATAGCGAGTACTTTTTGCGCTCAGGCACATTTTTGTTCTGTGGACTGCCGGTCCAGCCAGCCGAGGAAGTTTTCCCGCGAGACAACGATGCGTCTGCCGATTTGGAAAGCCGGAAAATCTGCACTGTGGGCGAGCTTGTAAGCTCCGGCTCTGGAAATGCCAAGGACGGCAGCAACATCTGTCATGTTCATCATCAGGGGCAATTCTTCCAGCGAGTGATACTGTTTCTGCTTCATTTGGTTTCCTTTCTCCCATTCTGGGGATCGAAATTGGTTTTGAATGGCCGAGAAGAATTGCCCGATTAGAAATCTATGTACTTGTAAAATTGCAGCAGGAGAGTTAACATCCGACAAACCGTTTGAGGAGGATCGCCGATGGTAACTGCCTGTTTTTCTATGCTGCTTCACTTGCTGCTTTTGCTGATTCGTAATCGGCATTTGTGTGAGCTAAAGAAATATTGACTTTATCTTTCATATTTTTAATGAAAGAAATTGTATTTTCATTTTCTTCTACTTGTGTATCATCTACGAATATTCCTTTGTCATTGATTTCTACTTTAACAATTTTGTTTGATAATTCATAATCTTTTGGTGCTTTTATTTCTTTAATGTAATATGTTCCATATCGTAATTCTTCAAATAAAGCTGTTCCATCTTCTGAATTAGATTTAACCTCTTTAATAAGTTTTGTACATTCTGGATCTTCATATATTCCAAACTTAAATTTTGCTTTTATTGTTTCTTTTGTTTCGCTATCTGCTTTAATTACTTTTATCGTTTTTAGTATTGGCATATCTTTCATTTCAACTAACTGTGTTTCTTTGTCAGTAGTTACTACAAAATTTATAGACTCTGCAACTTCATATCCATAAGGACAAGTTTTTTCTGTCAATGTATATTCCTTGCCTTCTTCTAATCCAGTAACATGATGTGGCTCATTTGTAGAAGTCCATTTGTCTATGACATTTCCTTCTTTATCAGTTACTTCAAGTTCAGCTCCTGGTAATTCTTCACCTGTTACTAAATCAGTTTTAGACACTAATACCACTTTATCAATCATCTCTATTTTTTGAGTTTCTTTATCCTTGCTTACTGTAAATTCTATATCTGTAGCTTTAACATATCCATCTATTGCAATTTCTTCGTGCATAACATATGTTTCGCCCTCGATTAATCCTTGTATTCTATGTGGTTCTTTTCCAGATACCCATTTATAATGTTTTTTGTTTTTGTATTTGTTACAATTATTGTTGCTCCTTCAAGTTCATTTCCTGCAATATCCTTTTTGCTCATTTCCACAATTTTATCTATCATTTCTATCTTTTGTGTTTCTTTGTCTTTACTTACTGTAAATTCTAAATCTGTTGCAATTACATATCCTTCAGGTGCATATTCTTCATGTAAAGTATATGTTTCCCCCTCTACTAAATTTTTAATTTTATGTGCTTCATTAGTAGAAGTCCATTCATCAACTATGTTACCCTCTTTATCAAATACTTTTAGTTCAGCACCTTCTATTTCTTCGCCGCCTATGTCGTTCTTAGTCATTTCCACTATTTTATCTATCATTACAACTTTCTGTGTTTCATTTGTATTTTCTACTCTAAATTTAACTTCTGTAGCTTTAACATATCCAAGTGGAGCTAAATCTTCTCTTAATGTGTATTCTTTTCCAACTGTTAAGCCTTCTATAGTATGTGTTTTATTTGAAGAAGTCCATTTATCTATTACTTTTCCATTTTCATCTATAACAGATAATTCTGCTCCCTCTAATTCTTTATCTCCTGTAATTGTTGTTTTTGAGATTTCTACAAGTGTAGTATCATTAACAACTTCTCTTGTTTCTGTATATACTTTTGTTGTAGTATCTTTTTGCGTAAATTTAACTTCATATTTTGTTTCATTTAATACTAACCCATCTAGTGTCTTAACTTCTTGTAGTTCATATGTTCCCATTGGTAATTTTTCCACTTTTAAGTTACCTTTTTTATCTACATTATAAGTATTTACTTCTTGTCCTTTTTTATAAATAATTGAGCCATCAGCTGGATCAATTATATCTACTTTTGCACTTAGCTTAAATTGTATTCCACTTAAATCCGATACATCTACTATTGATGTATCTACATTTTCTTTTAAGGCTACTGACTTATCTACTATTAGAGTTCCAAATGGCTTATTATTTTTAATCTCAACTGTTTTAATATAATCTCCTGTATTGTCTTGGTCGTAATCTTTAATTGTATCTACTTTAAATTTTATCGAACTATCTAATTGTAAATAACCTGATGGTATTTTTATCTCTGACACTTCATATTCACCTACTGGTAGTAATAATGGTGTTACAACAGTTCCTTGTTCATCTCTTATATTATCATAACTTCCCTCTGCTACTACTAAATTTCTTGAATTAGTAGTAAATGAATTATAAACTGTACTACCCACTTTTTGTGTTATAATTTCACCTTTTTTATATATAATTTTTCCATTGCCTCTATCATAAATATCTTTAGCTGCTTTTATTTGAAAAGTTGCACTATTTAAAGATACTATTTTTCCACTATCTGCATCTTTCTTCACTAATTTTATATAAGTTTCCATTTGTTCGTTATTTACATATAAATGTTTTATCTTCTTAGCGATTTCTACTATTTCGCTTTCATCTTCTGTAATAGAAAATGTAAAGTCTGATGAAACATAGAAATCTTTTGGAGTCTTAGTTTCTTTAACTAGATATTTTCCGTATGGTAATTTATTTTGTGTATAAGCATCTCCATTTTCATCTGTTACAATACTTTCATAGCTTGGTGCTATTTTTTGTGCTTCAGCAACTCTTTTTGAATCTACTTTTACACTATTTCCATACTCATCTAATCCGTTCCATATTTCTGCATAACTATATCCTGCATCTAGTGCTTTTTCTACATCTGAATATAATTTCATTGTAAATTCTGCACCTTGTAAGCCTGGCACTAATCCTGAATTTTCTTTTATTCCAGATTTATAAATATGGACTTGCATTGATTTTACCTTTTCTTTACTTGTTGTTTGACCTGTAATAACCTTAGTATGTTGGTCTTTATATGTTAGATTAACTTCATATTCCGTTTTATCTATCATATATCCAATCGGAGCTTTTTCTTCTTTCACTAAATATTTTCCTAAAGGTAATCCTGTTACATCTTCCATTTCTCCCTTATTGTTTGTTGTACGAGTAGCAACTAAATCACCTTTGCTATAATATTTTTTCG
>ENA-ORSK01002241-ORSK01002241.1-human-gut-metagenome-genome-assembly--contig:-NODE-2241-length-13264-cov-2.661443_pt1 | contig 13264 bp, 2 predicted proteins | sample MGYA00242192_ERZ509159 | MGnify/ENA primary metagenome ERZ509159 (study PRJEB26280, sample SAMEA2338663) | human gut metagenome | biome: human gut; feature: human-associated habitat; material: faeces...
CCTGTTGTTCCACAGAGCATTGAAATTACATATCAAGAAGATTTGTATAATGCCGATAACGCTCAACTTGAGGTTACCGATAATTTTACTCTTACCATTACAAGTCCTACTGAAGGAGTAAATAGACTTCAAGTAGAACTTTCTTTATCTGTGCCAGAAGGTCAAACCTTAAGATACTCAACTGTTGATGGAGTTCAATATGTGTCAAACTCTATCATAACAGTTCCACAATTTGTAAATATCAATGAGCCTTTTACAGTTACTCTTGACACAAGAGTACTACAAGATGAAGAGGGAAATATCATATATGACGAGAACAACAATAGAGTAAATTGGATAAGAGGAGGTATTGCCTCAATCACTGCAAGATCAACGCAGAATAATGAAGCAGACCCAGTTTCTTTAAGTGTTGCCGTGGATGTTCCTGTTTATAGCACTCAGACAGTTGTTATAAATTCAAATGGCGAGCAGACCGATCAAATTATCTTAGATGAGCAATTTACTTTGCAAACTAAATTCCTTCCTAGCGAAAGTCAATATATGTTTAGCGACAACCAGCGCTACAGCGGTGACTTAACTAACGAAAATATCAGATACAAACGCTCTTTCTATCAGGCGCTATATTCCGAAGGTGCCATAACTCCTCATTATGATGACAATGGTTATGACATGTATTTCCAAGCTGGCGAAGTCACTACAAACGCAATAACAATCACTGGATATACTTTCAGAAACGCATACGACCAAATAGCTGCTGAAGAAAATTATGCAGATGTAACTGGAGAAAACTTCTATCAAAGAATGTTAAGAACGCTTGCTGAAAATAATACCGGCGTGTTATCAAGCGAGGTCATAAGTTTAGGCGAGGCAAGCATTGGAAGCTTCAATGTAACAAATCAAACTTTAAGCATGAATTCTTCAGCACCTATCAGACTTTATCTAAATAACCCAGAGATCTCTGATGCAAGATATTTAGGAGTAAGTATTCGCTCTACTTCTGGTCAACTTGTTGACTATATGCTTAAAAATATAGCTATAAGCTTTGAGTTTAATGGCGAGGATCCAACGGAAGAAGGCGAAGGTCAATTATTGCAGATAAGTGGCGGCGACGCCGTTGTTATTGATGGCAAGACTTACTACATGCCATTCTCAGATGTTCAAGATCGAAATTATTCTTACTGGGACATAACTGCACTTGATTATTTACAAAAAGGGGAATATATCACTATAAATGTTGTGCTTCTCATAGAAAGAGAGGATGAAAGTTTTGAAATATTTGAAAATTCCACAGGAGATGTTGTTTACCAGGTTAGATTAACAATCAGCCAGCACATCGAACAGGCTGTATCTTGGGCAGATGGAACAGAAATAGATGTAGTACTTGACTATTATGACAATGGACAAATTATTCCAGAAAATATAAACCTATCTAATAAGACATCTGTACCAGAGTCAAATATCTATCAAGACATAATCTTCTTTGCATATTTTGGCGATGGCGAAGTTGAAGAATTGACACAAGTTGCGCAGTCAGTTCTAGGCGTTAGCGGAATTAATATGGAGCAAAGTGGACAATATCCAACAAGTGGCGGAAGCTTGTATCTCTTTGCTTTGAATGGCAGCAATCTCACGATTTACAACTCAGGTGAGTTTGAACTATATTTTGCAACAATTGTCACTGTTAATGGCGCACCTGTAATTGACGACACTTCAAGATACCAAATTTCTCAAATGGTATCCACTCCAGTTCAAGTAAGCGTTTCAAAAGCACTAAATGATGATAGCATTACAAATAAAGAGATTGACACAGCAAATTATGATGAAGAAGGCGAAGATACCACATTCATTGACCAAGGAAATCTTAATACATTTACTTTGCGATTTACTGTAGCACCAGAAATGGTTGAAGTATTCCAAGATGAGTTAAATAATGGATATATGAGTATAGTAATTCGTGATAATTCAGATGCTGACATTACTTCATATTTCAGTGGACAGGCAAATCCTTTGTTTACTACAAATGATGAAACAGGCGAAGGAATTCTTGAGTACAATTTAATTTTAAGCGAAGGGGTTACAATTGATGGCAACATCTATTTAGCAAGTTTTGCTCTTGTATATAACAATACCGACATATCAAGACAAATAATTTGGCAGCAGCAAATAGATAAAAACATTTGCGTTTATGCTCCTGTAGCTTCCTCTATTGCCATTATGCAACCAGTAGGCTATGGTTATTCAAATTACATAACAGCAAATGATCAAAATCAAAATGAAAGTATTTCGCGAACAACAGTAAATCAAACACTTGAGACAAATGGTTTTGTACTTAATATTGGAGTGGGGGCTGAAAGCTTCACAACGACAGCTCAGTTTTTAACTGCTTTGCTTGGAGATGATTTTAGCTATGTTGTAATTACCGACCAAAATGGTCAGACAGACACTCTTCAAGGTGAATGGGAATTTGATTTTGTCTCTGAAAATACTGAAGGTATCAATATAAATGGACAAAATATCAATTTTACAACTGCAAACAATTCTATAGTTTCAGTTGCTCTTAAAACGACAGATAGTGCGGGTATTTATTCAAACGCGGTTGCAGGAGGCAATGTAATAACATTTGTAGTAACATCAACCGGTATAACAAGAGCAGAGCATCAAAGCAGTGCAAATTTAGACCCTTATACAACTGATCAGATGCAAGAGGCTTCAAATATTTCAGAGATTAATGTAAGAAAATATGGTGCAGTTGCTACAAGCGGAGATGGAATAATAAATCTCGCAGACTATGTAAATTATTATGCAGGAGACGATGAGTATACAAACATTTCGTTCACTTTAAGTGCAAGCTACTTTATAAGCACAAGCAGTGAAACTTTACAAGCGCTATTTGGTGATAATGGAATGATTTCGTTATACAATGGGGCATCACAGATTGCATATTCTTCACTAAATTCTTCAACTGTGATTACATCGTTTAAAATAAATAAGGACTTTGCTTCCTCAAGAACGCTCAACTTTACTGTAACAGATGCAAATTCTACTACTTCAGCTTTTAGCTTTGCATTTAACTTGACACTTAGCGCAAATTTATCAATCAGTAGTAATGTTGACTATGGAACAGCGGCAAATCCTCTTTATGCAGGCACTTCTGTTCGTCTAACAAACACAGTAACATTTAACAACAATAATAGTGGAGGAATATCAGCACTATCAGGCTTCTATAATGGAACATACTATATAGTACCGGCTTCTGTTACAACCGAGCAAAGAGCACAATATATAGTTTCTCAGGAAGCAGCTGGTGCAGTGGGCGAGATAAACAATGGAGAAATAAGTTTCTATGATTTTTGGGATCAAGAGAGTAGATCGTTCTCTGTGCTATTTACTCCTCAAGGCGATAATACGATTGCCGCTAGTATTGTTCTAACTTTCAATGTATCGCGTAACCTCTCTATAGAGCTTAATAAAGATACTTATTATCTATTTGATAATCAAAATAATCAAACCTTAAACTCATTTATTACATATACTAGAGCATCAGATGGCGAGGTCATAGGTGGTCTTGAAATTTTAGGAGCATTTGACCAATATCTAACTTTCGATAATAGCTATATAGTTAAAGATGAAGGTAACTTATTATTTGGTTATAATCAGAAAAATTTGACAAGCCAGCTTTCTATTTCAATTCGAATTGATGGGCAGACATATAACAATATTGTAAGCTTTGAAATTAACATTGAACTATTTGATCCAAGCCAAGGTGGACAGACATCAGGTCAAAGTGTTTATGATTATATAGCAACTAAAGCATTATCTTCTTCGCAGACTGATGGCGATGGCACATATAATGCACAAACTCAAATTGTTGACGGCATTGAGTATATTGTATTTACAAACACAAGTTGGAATCTAAGCCAGACAATAGCTGTGAACGATGATATAGGATTTGTAATTAATTTAAGTCAAAGAGATTTATCTGGCAATTCAAAAACCAATATTTATACCGTAGTAGGTGATGAGGGCGGGCTTTCTCTTCAACCTCAATCTGAGCTTTTAGCAGGTCTTGACGATGATAGTTATTATCTCGTAGCAAGATTTGGCACTTCAAACTCTGCTTTAGATATATATATGTATATTCCTATGATAATTTCCAATATTGGATATGATTATGTTACATATAGCGACGAGCTTTTAGGGACAGAGGCAATGCCAAGCAATGAAAAGCTTGCAAGAGCGTTAACCCGAGTAACATATGTAGAAAATGAAGGTTCTGAAAACGAGCAGACTTATACTGGAGCTGTAGCTTTAATTAAAGAGGGCATCTATGACGAGATCAATGCCGGCGAAATCACACAAATATTGCAAGGCTACACTTTAAATGACTATTTTGAAAATAGTCTTGACAAAGCTGGACTTTATGCACTTAGTGAGCTTAGCTATTTGGTAGAATATTTCCCTGTTTCTACCAGTGACGATATTGCAACTGACGAGAGAATTATAAAACTAATAGATCATGATCCTACAGCTTTAGGCAATGCAAATGTAGATCTTTCTTTAAATCACCTAACAACAGACTATAACAACTTCTATCTTGTTCTTAGCCTTACTCTATCAAACACATCTGATAGTGCTCAGTTATACTATGTATTGAAGGTTGTGCCAGATATTGTAGATGAAGCTTCAAAATATGCGTATAACGGAAGCAGCGAATATATTGATGACACATCGGATCCTATCAATTTAGATGAGACATTCAGCAATATTACATTAAATGAAGGTTATACAAGGTTTAATGTTAGCAAAAATATCACTCTCATAACTACTGTCAATGAAAGCGAAGAAACTGGCGATGAAAGCACGGAAGTTTTATTAGATGAATTAACAATTGATGCTACAAGAGATATGACTATTGAATTTACAGCAAATGTTACTGTTGATAGTGAGCAGCAAAAAATTGCAGTGAGAAAAACCTTTAACTTGCAGGATGAAAGCAGCCTAAATCAAACTATCAATCTAAATGATGCTGAATATTTCAATGGGCAGCTGGTACCTGGAGATGTTGTCAATGTTAAAATATTAAGTGGCAGAGGCAGTATCAGTTATAATGGCAAAGAAGTATTTAGAAACCTTTCATTTGCTCAAGAAGTATCTAGCGTTGAAGTTGACGGACAAGTTCTCACTGATGAAAATGCTTGGTCGCAGTTTGTAAACATATATTTCCAAGGCTCTGATATGTATATTACTCCAATTAATCAAAACGAGATGACCATTACAATCAAGAGAACATATAACGGCTCAAGCGGCTCAAATGATCTATCGGTAATAGGCCTAGAACAACACTATAAGTTTATTATAAATGCCTCAACTCACAACTATTCTGTTGATATTAGCGGCGAAAATCTCACTCAGGATCAACAAGGAAACTATATCTGGACTATTTCAAATGACGATTATTCGAATGATAGCGGCGAAGAGATGATAGACTTTAATCTTACTGTTTTACTTAAGGAAAATGCAGAAGCTGGCAGTGCTGAGTCTGGTACAACCGTTTGGAATGAGCTTGAAATTTCACTTACGGAAGGAAATATGGGCGACAATGGCGATATTGCTAAATTTAGCTATAGCAATGCAGCTAAAGAGCAAGGCAAGTTTACTCTTACAAGACAGGATTATCTAACATCAGATAGGGAAGTAAAATTCACTCTCTATACCAAATATGGTTATCTTGCAACTTTGACAGTAAAACTTGAAGCTAATGCAGAATATGTGCTTCAAGAAGCCTACTCTCAAGGAGAAATAAATGGAGGCTCAACGCCGGTATTTAGCGATGTATTCAATATATTGTTAAATAACGAAGAAGCCGCTAATTATACAGTTAGTGTTGACTGGGACTCTTCTTCTGGAGATGGTGTTAATTTCATATCCTTTGACAATACAGATGAGGATACAGGACCAAAATTTAATGTAGCAGACCTTTTTGAAGATGTAAACGCGACCCTTTGTTTTATAATCACTTTTGAGGACGCAAATACCTTTACCTTCACTCAAAGCTTTACACTTAAGGCAAATGCTGTTCTATCTAGCTCTACAGTGCTTGGCCCGACTGTAATTGCAGGAGGATCATTTGATTTTACTAAGAATAATGCAGGTGAAGATATCATTTTCTTTGAATCAAGCCCTACTTTAAAGAAATCAACTATTAGTTATACTGGCAACACTGCAAACAGTGCAGTAGTAAATAACAGCAATTGTATTGATAATAAGCAGATTTCTACAAACTATGTTAACGATGTTACCAATGTTACAGTTACTGTAACTGTTAGATTGACTTTTGGAGAAGCTTATCAAGAGGGAAGCTTTACTTACAGCTTTACAATCTATCCTTCAGTTAGACTTGAGCCAAATTATCCAATGCCAAATAAGACTGATAAACTCACAAGTGAATATCTTGACGATGACACAACATTTGACAATATAAGTACAGACTTCTTTAATCAAGCTGCTATATTCTCTACTCAGCCAAGACTTAAAGTTTTAACTGGAGAAGTGGACGCCAGTGGTACTGTAAATTATAGTTTTGATGCAAATCCAGATTTTGAAGAGGATACCAATTTCACAATACTAATCACCACACTTGACAATGCATCACTCTCTAGCGTTGTAGACGACGACTCCACTAAGCATTATAATGAAAGTGAAGCTATTCCAGCTGGCAGCGATATTACCTTCCATCTTGGAACATATAATGGCAGTGGCTATACAGATAACGGAAGACAATCCATGGTGGTATTTACTCTGCGTTATCAAGAAGTGGAAATCACATACACTGTAATCATCCAGGCATCGGCGCTTAATGTAAATATTTTAAATTCAAGATATAGCGCAGATGGTAGCGTTGGAAACGATCAAGTGACCTATGATATTCTCTATGTTGATAAAACATCAACTTCCAATATCTTCGGCAAAAATAGAATATTTGAAGTGTCAGTCAACTCAGGTATTTCAATAAATGGAAATTACTATGTAATATTCGGTGAAGGCAAACAAAATACAGACGGCACTTATGGAAGCTATTACGCTTCATATCCACAATACATAACTCCTGCAGCTGGAGGAGTAGGGTTATATCATCTTGACCTTGGTTATTCTCTTCCAGATAAATTGACTTATCTTGGTCTTTACGCATCGAGCGCATTTGAAACTCAATGCTTAATGACTGATGAAAGTGGAGAACTTTCAGTAAATACTGATCATGAAAATTACGAAAGTGATGACGGCACTAAAGTAAATAACGGTACGGTAGCAGATGCTCTTTCTAATATGACTAATGTCGATTACAATAAAGCGGTATTCTCTTCAACCAGATTGACATCTCGAGTTGAACTTGTATACGGTGGATATTATGTAAATTACGACTTCTACGGAAACAATATTAATAACGGAAATGAATTTACTATTAAACCTGCCGATCCTAATGCTTCCACCACTGATCCTAATTCAGTTAAGCTTGATAAGATTTACTTTACAAACCCATTAACATCATACAACAGAAATGACGGCTCAAATAATTCAACAAAGAATTTCACTGCAACATATTATTACATGACAAGCCTTGATATAGATGTCGAGTATCAGATCAATGGAAGTGCAGGAAATATAAAATCTGTCACAGTCAATGACGAAGTTGAAAGTCTTGTAGAGCTGGTTGGCATTATCCATCCAACAAGCGGCGAGCCTGTGTCTTCTGCTGATTTTGGAGCAGATCGTGCTCATCTTAATTTCAACATAATTTCATACGATAGAGATACTGAGCTTGAAGATACAGTGGCAAAAGGCTATCTTAATTATTATTTATCAGCATATCATTTAGATAGTTTTGCCCTTTCATATAATGATAGCGCTTATAACTATATGAGCTATTCAGCACGACTTAACTCTTCAATGGCAGCATTTGATTATACGCTATTCCCGAATGGCGCTAAATTAAATGGTGATTATGTTCTAGGAGAAATCACTTACCAAAGTAATGGCTTTACAAAGACATATTATGTTGTATTGTTGATTGAACCTGATTACATCGTTACATTTGATGGCAGCAGCGAAAATGCTACAAAAGACGAGACAACAGGCGTTATATCTAATATAGATAATGTCTATAATATAAGCTCGCTCACTACTACTGGAAATGACACAACTTACAATACATTTATTCTTACCGGCGATCAAAACACAAATGCTAGCGCAACAGAGAAGAGTATTATTTCGATAAAACACGCAAATGGATCTAATACCAATGTTGAGCTTTCAACCTCCAACTTTACATTGACGATGCCACAAGAGAAATCAGTTGACGGTCAGACATATAATGACAAGACCAATATAGCTCAAAAATTAGCAGCCGCATTAGCCAAGGGCGGATGGGAAGGTACAGAAAACGGAATTTGGACCTATGGCGGTAACCTTGGAGACGCTGACCGAGCAGCAACAAAGATTACAGACGCGAAGGAAGTTATATTTGGTTCACAATACTTCTATATTCAAGGAGAGGACCGTTACGGATATAAATTCGAACTTTACTTCTCACTTCAATCATCTAACCCTATTCCAAGAGTGGAACAAGGAGGAGAGAGGTTAAGACTTGAAGAGCTAAGCTATTTCGATGTGGGCGCTAATTTTGAAACTGTTACTGTAACAAAAGACAAAGATGCTTACAAAGTTACAAGCAGACCAACCTCACCAGGCTCTGGTAATGTGACTATGATTGAAGTTCAGGGCGTTGAATCATATCTATTCAATGAAGAGTATGCTAAGGTAACTGAAGACGATGCACAGGAGCAAGGAAAATACTATTTGAATAAAATTTCAGGTGTCAATGGCGGTTATACAGCAAAGGGTGGCGAAGGCGATATGTGGACTACAGAAGCCCAAAAATACTTTACGCCAGCACTTATTGAATATATCACGGTTGACAGTGTAAGTTTCTACGATTTAGATGGTAATGCACTTTCATTCCTAGCAGAAACTGGAGCAGAGATCACGACACTAACACCAACGGCTACAACAGAAGCTACAACAGGATATACACTAGCAACTGATTCAGAACTTTACTATAATCATCATTCTGGCTATAAGGCTCGCGATGCATATCCAATCCCTACAAGTGATTCTGAAACCGGATCTGGAGAGGGCACAGAGCCATCTGAAGGCGAAACGACCGAAGAGGCAGCATACTATGCATTGCAAATCCCAAGATTTGTCAATACAGACATATTTGGCAGTGGCAGCACAGCCAATGTGACAATGACAATAAAATTAAAATATAAAAAAGGCGACACAACAGTAGAATATTATGACCTGCGCGTTGATGTCACAATCGTAAGAGAAGTTACTATAGAGACATACAGCATGCCTGCTATACGAGACGGACAGCAATTTGATGTTGCAAAAGAATTTAGTATAAGCTCAGATGAGAAACCTGACTCAACAGGATCAACAGGCTTTAATATCACTGATCATACCGAATTTGTAAATGACACCCTTGAAGTTCTGGTAGATCCAACAAGCAATTCAACTTTTGAGGTTCGTGTAGTTCGAGGATCAGAAACATTTACAGGCGTAGGACAAGCAAGCAACTCCTCAAGCATAAAACGCACAAGTTATCTTTCTATTTCAAACATTATTGGCACAAATGTAAGAAAGGGTGATAGGGTTACCATCATCCCTCAAGATGAAAATGCTGAATATTATTACATTACAAATAATAATGGTACTGTCGTCAATAATCATTTTGAAGTTACAGCTGGCGACAGTGGTTATGTTTTAAAACCTAAAGATACAATTGACTACATAGCTTATGATTTTGTCATTTCAACAATACAAAATGATGCTATCTATGTTGAGCATGCATCGCTACTTGAAAATAATAGATATTATACTGTTACAAAATATTATGTGGTGAATGTAAATTTCGATCCAGATGATGTTAATAGCGATAGTAATGGACTTGGTAGTTACATGAGTTATAGAACTCAAAAGACTTATTCTGTGACCGGATATTATTACAACATCTCTGGCGCAACTACAGATGAAATTATCAAAGCAATTACAATTTCTAACAATGGAAATACATCTACATTTAGTGAGTGGAGCGATGGCGTTGCTGCATATATAAGAAATAGCCGCGGTCAGGAGTCCAAAGAGCCTATCTTAGCAGATTATTTAACCTTCACACTTAATAAAACTGCAGATAGTGGAATAAGTGGCGGCACTCTTGGTTCTGGTAATGCGTCGATTGATGAAAATGGAACTATAACCTTTAACCAGTATTTCAATTACAATCAATACATCAAAGTTGTAATAGGAATGTATGTTTCAGGAACCGATCGAAATATCTCTGAACATGACACAGGCGAGGCAACCTACAACTTCTCTCCTATTAGACTTGGCTGGGACAATGATTATGCACTAAACACTATTTTAGTCAACACTGTAGTTAATGGCAGCCAAAGCACTATAAGAATGAAAAAAGATGCTACAGTTGAGAATTTGTCAAAGCCTTCACTTGAAGGTTACGAATTTTCAGGCTGGTCTTTGGCCGCAGAGGGGGAAATTCTGGAAGAAGGCACTGAGTTAAAGGCAAACACAACCTACTATGCAATTTTTGAACCTTCATTTGTAATATTACAACTTGGAGAAGACTTGCAAGGGAGGCTGCAAATTCGTGATGGCGAAACAACAGATATCTTATTTACATTTGATTTTTCATATTTGGGCGTGCTGACAGGATATCGGCTAAATGGCGAAGGCGACTTAATAACAGCAGAAAGCGATTTAGCGCTTGTAAATGGTGGAATTTATGTAGCCGAGTGGGAACAATCAACATTACACTTGTAGAAAATAAGAGTGCAAGTTCTGAAAGGACTGTTGAAAGGTTCAACAATAGCAGACCTTCCGCTGCTTGAGCCCTATAATAATCAACCATTTATAGGTTATAGTTTGACAAAAAATGGATATATTTTAAATAACTATGAAAAGGTTATAGCTGATCAAACATAGTATGCAATTTATGGGATTAACTGTCACATTAATGCTTCCATCGGGAGAGCAAGATGTTCTTGAAGATCCAATATCAAAATTTTTACTTGATGAAAACGCACTTTTAGAGAATAATTGCAGATATCTTGCTGTTATGAAAGGATCAAGGCAGACAATTACCCTTGTAATTGGAGAGGAGGAGCAAACCTTATACTATGCCCAAAATGAAACTTTTGAAGAGGACGCAAAATTGCAAGTTAAAGATTTACCAAAGCCTACTTTAGAAGGTCAAAGTTTTGAGGGCTGGAAAAAGGAAGATGGCGAAGATGTGCTAGAAGAAACCGCAGAAGTTGAAAATGGTGCAAAATATCACGCAGTTTTCAAAGCGCAGGCTTAAAAATAGATGACAAAATGATATAAACATATTAAAATAGAGGTAAATTAAGTAAAATATATTGGTAAAGCCTATTTGACTTAAAATAATTTAATATAGAGGAGGAAATTATGCACAACTGGTTTGAACTGCTTATCACGATTGTAGCTTGTGTTAATTTCCTTTTTCTTATCGTTATGGTATTCTTAGAGCAGCGAAAACCTCAATATATCATTGCTTGGCTTACTGTTATGACCTTTTTGCCAGTCATTGGCTTTGGGCTTTATGTAATCTTTGGAAGTGGACTAAGTGTTCGTACTCGACGAATGATCAGAAAAAAATCGATTTCTGAGCGTGATATTATCAGAAATATAAAAGGCATCCAAACATTAGAAGAGGCAAAACTTGACGGCATTTTAAAGGATGACAAAGAGCTTGTATCTCTTTGCTATTCATACGGGTCTTATCCTCTTCCAGGCAATGATATAAAAATTTTTACAAGTGGGCTTGAAAAGATCAATGCTTTAAAGAGGGATTTAAAGAATGCAAAAAGTTCAATAAATCTAGAATATTATATCTTTGCTGATGATCGTGTTGGCAAGGAAATTATGGAAATCCTGTGCGCTAAAGCCAAAGAAGGGGTTGATGTCAAACTGATATACGATTCAGTTGGATCTCGAAAGGCACCTCGAAGGTTTTTCCGCAAGCTTGAAAAAGCAGGCGGACAAGTTGGAGAATTCTTTCCACCTTTTATGCACATTAGACTTATAAATTTAAAGCTAAACTATAGAAATCATAGGAAACTTGCCATTATTGACGGAATGATTGGTTATACAGGCGGTGTCAACATTCGCGACGATCATTTAGGGAGAAACAAAAAACTTTCTCCCTGGCGGGACACCCATATTCGCATAGAAGGCGGGGGTTGTTATGCTCTTCAAAATATATTCTTAGACGATTGGCGCTATTGTAAAAATGACAATACTCCACCGAAGTTATATCTTGAAAATGGTTTGTTTCCTAGTCCTAAAATATTTGGAAATGCCACCATCCAAGTTGTCAACTCAGGACCAGACAGTCAGATTCAGAAAATCAAGGAAACTTTTGTTCAAATGATAACAAATGCTAAAGAGCGTGTCTATATTCAAACGCCTTACTTAATTCCAGATGATGTTTTCACTTCTGCACTAAGAATTGCAGCTTCAAGTGGAGTTGATGTGAGAATCATGGTTCCATTCATTCCAGATAAAAAGACAGTGTATCTTGCGACACTTTCCTATTTAAAGGAAATGGCAGAGATGGGAATTAAAATATATCTTTATAACGGTTTTTTGCACAGTAAAGCAATTTTAATTGATTCAAATAAACTTTCGATTGGTACATGTAACACAGATAATCGTTCTTTTGGATTAAATTTTGAAGATACTGTAATAATCTATTCGAATGAGCTAAACAAAGAATATTCAAAAATATTTGAAAAAGACATTTCAAAGTCTAAAGAAGTTGGAATAAACTATTTTCAAAAAAAGAGATGGATTACCAAGCTTTTGCAGGCAATCATGCGACTATTATCATCATTATTTTAATTTAAAAAATGATAATTAAAATAAAAAAATTTTGATTTTTATATCAAAATTTATATTACATTCTGTAAAAAAAAGACCTGCTTGTGATTATTTGGCTAACCATACCCTCCTGAGGCCCCTTCAGTCGGTCCCCCCTCCAGCACCTTGATTTATCTGCCTTATGCAGCCCATCCCTGCAGACAGACCCGCGACAGCGGCATCGGTCACCGGCCATGAATGCCCTGAGCCAAGGGCTCCCGGCCCGCAGATAAAGGCAAAATAACCTTAC
>ENA-ORSK01002242-ORSK01002242.1-human-gut-metagenome-genome-assembly--contig:-NODE-2242-length-13255-cov-2.737197_pt1 | contig 13255 bp, 5 predicted proteins | sample MGYA00242192_ERZ509159 | MGnify/ENA primary metagenome ERZ509159 (study PRJEB26280, sample SAMEA2338663) | human gut metagenome | biome: human gut; feature: human-associated habitat; material: faeces...
AAGGCGATATGGAAGACGGTATCCTGGAAATCCGTAACCACCGTAAGAGTGTAGGCATCGTGCCGGTAGTAAAACAGATTGACACGCTGGCAGCCGAATATCCGGCACAGACCAACTACCTATACCTGACTTACAGCGGCGTGGCCAACGATGTACACTACCTGGGCGACCACAAGAGTATCGTTGTACTGGGTTCAGGTGCTTACCGTATCGGTTCATCCGTAGAGTTCGACTGGTGCGGCGTACAGGCACTGAACACCATCCGCAAGGAAGGCTATCGCTCAGTAATGATCAACTACAACCCTGAAACCGTATCGACTGACTACGATATGTGCGACCGTCTGTACTTCGACGAACTGACTTTCGAACGTGTGATGGATATCCTCGACCTGGAAAACCCGCACGGAGTCATCGTATCTACTGGCGGCCAGATTCCGAACAACCTGGCATTGCGTCTGGATGCACAGAAGGTAAACATCTTGGGAACTTCTGCCAAGAGCATCGACAACGCAGAAGACCGCGACAAATTCTCAGCTATGCTCGACCGTATCGGCGTAGACCAGCCTGAATGGAGCGCACTGACTTCTATGGAAGACATCAACGCATTTATCGAAAAGGTAGGATTCCCTGTATTGGTTCGTCCGTCATACGTGCTTTCTGGTGCAGCCATGAACGTATGTTCTAACCAGGAAGAGCTGGAACGCTTCCTGCAGCTGGCCGCTAACGTATCGAAGAAGCATCCGGTAGTAGTAAGCCAGTTCATCGAACACGCCAAGGAAGTAGAAATGGATGCCGTGGCACAGAACGGTGAAATCGTAGCTTACGCCATCTCTGAACACATCGAGTTTGCCGGTGTACACTCAGGCGACGCTACTATCCAATTCCCGCCGCAGAAACTGTACGTAGAAACCGTGCGTCGCATCAAGCGTATCTCTCGTCAGATTGCGAAAGAGTTGAACATCTCTGGTCCGTTCAACATCCAGTTCCTGGCTCGTGAAAACGACATCAAGGTAATCGAATGTAACTTGCGTGCCAGCCGTTCATTCCCGTTCGTCAGCAAGGTACTGAAGATTAACTTTATCGAACTGGCTACCAAAGTCATGTTAGGCTTGCCGGTAGAAAAACCTGAAAAGAACCTCTTCGACCTCGACTACGTAGGTATCAAGGCCAGCCAGTTCTCGTTCAACCGTTTGCAGAAGGCCGACCCTGTACTGGGTGTAGACATGGCTTCTACAGGTGAAGTTGGCTGTATCGGCGACGACACTTCATGTGCCGTACTGAAAGCCATGCTGTCTGTAGGCTACCGCATTCCGGAAAAGAATGTCCTGATGTCTACCGGTACACTAAAACAGAAAGTAGATTTGCTGCAGGCAGCCCGCGCCCTCAAAGCCAAAGGTTACAACATCTTCGCTACCGGCGGTTCTTCTAAGTTCCTGGCAGAAAACGGAGTAGAAAACACCCGCGTATACTGGCCAAGCGAAGAAGGTCAGCCTCAGGCACTGGAAATGCTGCACAAGAAAGAAATCGACATGGTGGTAAACATTCCTCGTGACCTCACTCCTACCGAGCTGGAAAACGGATACAAGATCCGCCGTGCCGCAGTCGACCTGAACATTCCTCTGGTAACTAATGCCCGTCTGGCAAGTGCATTCATCAATGCCTTCTGCTCTATGAGCATTGACGACATCGCTATCAAGAGCTGGGACGAATACAAATAATCCGTACCGCTTAAAGATATAGACAAAATTAATCCCCTCCGGAACTATTTGTTATGAATGAGTTCTGGAGGGGATTTTTATTTGAGCGCATCGTACGTACAGTGTCCTAAAACCTTTACTACTATACCCTAAACTTCCCTCTTATCGCCTCAATACGTTCCCTAAGCTCAGGAACAAACACTAAGAAACCATTTTCTTCCATAAACACACGGCCATAGCTGTTGCCCTTGTCAGTCATCAAACTATGTACGGAGCCATAAGGATCAGTCGCAATGTGCAGGGTTTTGAGCTTGTCTATCAATCCGCTGCACGTGATACGCTCATACTGCAGATACACAGCTATGATTTTATACACAATGCTATACGGTTTGTCGGCCCATTCGAATATCCGCTCGCATTTCTTGACTGTCGGTTTTTTGTCTGGCAAGACCTGAATTTCCTCCATGCTTATATCGTGCACGGCAGGCTTCATGCAATGTATCTCACGTCCTAATTTACGGGCTTCTTTTACCACGGTCATGCTCTCGTCCTGTTGCTGACATTCCACCACAATCATCTGCTCACATAGGGCAGCCATCAGCCGTTCGCACGGGCAAAGATTCCCACCGGACGGCGCACCGATCCATTGCGTAGAAATCACCAGCCCGCCTTCATCTACAATCCTCCGGCACAAGGCATTCGTTGCCACACCGTCAAACCCAGCCTCCATAATGGCTATCACGTGACCATCTGCATCCAGGCAACCTTCCATTGCGGCCACATCGCATGCGTTTGCCAGCCTGCCTACTACGATACAAGATTCCTGTCCATCATTTCCACTACCGTACTTCTTCCCCCACTCACGCGCAATGGAAACATCCTGCGGAGAAGCTTGTGGGGAACCGGTAACAGATACCGACGGCTGCATGTCCAGCAGGCTCCAGTCGCCCATGCCATGCAACAGTATCGGACGAAAAATATCCAATTCATTCAGTCTGCATGGGTAAGACATCTCATCCAGAAACGACACTGTGCGTATGCCCATTGCCTGCTGTCGTGCCAGAATGCGCCCCGCTTCTTCCAACAAATCTGCCGGAAGGTCTTTCACCATCGGAACCAATGAGACACAGTCATGAATGCAGACGCTCAGTTCGTCTATATCGCCCCTCAACTGCAGGGCCAGCAGTTGCTGATGTGACACCGGTGCATGAGCCGTATCATAATCCGCCATCAGTTCTTGTTCCAGTTTCTCGTTCTCTGTAATCAAATGGGATACATAACCTTTCATAAGCGTTTACTTTAAAAATTATTTTGAGACAAATATCTGCACCCACAAGCTCAAAAGATGACCCTGTGAACAAAAAAAGTGATATATTTGTGTAAGAATCGCCTACTGACCATGAAGAAATTAAAAGGACAACTGCTGCGCTGGATACTGATTGTGCGAAAACTGCAGAACCAGCCTTACATATCGTTCCGTGAACTGCAACACGAACTGGAACGTGAGCTTGCATTCCGCGGCTACGACCCGGTATGCTCGGACGCTACCCTGAAACGTGACCTGAATGAACTGAAAGAAGAATTTGGTCTGGACATTACATACAGTCGCACACACAAAGGATATTCATTGCCAGCCGTCCGGAAAGGATGGTTGGATATGGACTGCATCATTGAGCCGATTGAGGTGATGACTGCCTTAGGCCACCACAGTCTGCCGGAGTCCATCTTGCCGGAACAATATCAGACGAGGGGTACGCAGCATCTTTCCTATCTTCTTCATGCCATCCGACAGCGCCAGAAAGTGCATTTTCTCTATCGCAAGTATGCAGATAATACCCGCAGTGAACGTACGCTCTCGCCATACGCTCTCAAGGAGTGGCGAGGCAGATGGTATGTATTAGGAGCGGAAGAAAGCGGAAAGATAAAGACTTTCGGACTGGACCGCATCGAGCAGCTCACCTTTCTGCCAGAGACATTTTCCAAAAACGAGGCTTTCGACCCTGTGCAGAAGTTTAAGGATAGTTTCGGCATTTATTCCTCTGAAGAATATCCCATTGAGGAGGTCGTTTTCGACTGCGACATGGAAGACGGGAATTACTTGAAATCGCGTCCGCTGCATCCCTCCCAGCAATTGTTGAAGGAAGAGAACGGAAGAATGGTTTTCAGTCTGCGGGTACGCATCACCCCCGATTTTCTGATGGAAATCATGTCGCGCAGCTGGTCACTCCACATCGTACAGCCAGCATCACTCAGACAACGGCTTTGCGACATCTATCGGGAGGCATTGCAGCGGAATGAATCATCTTCTACAGAAGGTTAATTCTGCCGCAAATCCATAAAAGAAAAGAGGAAATCAAGCATCTGTGCGATTACTGATTTCCTCTTTTTCCGTGATTCCGCTGCGATTCGAACGCAGGACCCACGCCTTAGAAGGGCGTTGCTCTATCCAGCTGAGCTACGGAACCATCCTTAATTGCGGTGCAAAAGTATGCTTTTATTTTGAATTACACAAATTTTTCCAGGGTTTTATACGATTATCAGGTACATTTATTCAACTCCGGCTACTCGTCCGACCCTACCAGTTTCCGGCTAAATTCTAATATCCAGTATTTTGCGAAATTCCACCGGCAATTACATCTCTTTGCGGAATAGGAAGCAACAACCTATAGTCTTCTACTCCGTACACCTCTTTCGCGAATCCTGTCCTTTTCAAAAAGGCAAAGTTTACGTCACAATAAAGCGACAGTTGCAACCGGGCACTCTTAATTTTATCCAAAACCGTAGTTCCTGACAATGGGATTCCCTTTGCTGCGACAATCTTGTTCAACTGGCTTTCTGCATCCGACGTGCTGCCGTTTTTACAAAGACATTCTGCGTATGACAGCAGTACATCCGTATACGTCATAAGAGGAACAAGAGAAGGAATTCCTAACGAAATGTTGCTACGTGTCATCACGTCATTCCGAACTGCCAGTATGGTTTCTGTTCCACTCCCATTGTTATATAAATCCGTGATCGTTTCTTTCTGGTTGTAATTGGAAGAGTCCAACATATAAAAACCACCGGATATCACCTTGGCAAGGAGCGGTTCTGCCTGCCGATAATTACCTTGATACATATAAATATCTGCCAGAAGTATACGGGCCACATCTTTGGAAACAAAGAAAAAGTCATTGGCATCTCTCAAGGATTCATTCTTCTTTTCCTCCAGGTTATCCATTGCCCCTTGCAGCTCCTTAATCAAACGGGAAAATATCTCCGACTGAGGAGTCTTGGAAATACTGGAGCCACCTGCTACCCCAAAATCAGTACTGTCTACATAAGGTACATCCCCCCATGCCACAACCATGTAATAATAATACAAAGCATTCCATACATCAAAGTAACTCTGATATACTCCCAATTGCTTCGCCTCTGCTTCCTTAAACATCAGGTTCATCCTATTGGCACGATAAAAAGAGTTCCAGATGTCACTTATAATCGTCGCATCCGGACTTATATATTGAGGAACTAAATTTGCCTCTTTGTTATAATGGTAATATTGTTCCATCAACGACCACTGCGAAAAAGCTTTTGCAAGTTCTAAAGCAAAGCCAGCTACCACCGTCTTACCGGTCTCTCCCAACTTAGGCAGAGGCATATCGGGGTTTCCTTCCTGGGTAATCTTCACCTCTCCTACTTCATTCCCCATACAGTCGTATACTTTCACAGAAGCTTCTTTAAAAGTTCGAGAATTTAGAGGACTCACATTGATGGTAAGCACATTATTCTCCAGCGACTTCTCAAGGGAAACAGATGCATCCATCTGATTTTCATAAATAGTAGTGAAAACAGACTCCTCAGTGATGGATGAACTTGGCATATCATCCTCTGAAATCAGCGGTTCCAAATAAACTGGTACAGGAGAGGTAATCTTTATCGTATAATTGCCACCCTGGTTCGGTACCTGAAGTTCCGTGGTTTCCAGTGTAACCGTCTGCCCTTCTTGTAAGGTCTCGTTTCCGGCCACTCCGTCATTGTCCCAGTCAAAGAAGTAAGCCAGTTCCTTCACTTCTACCGGCAGGCCTATTTCCTCATAGCGGTCAATAACATGGTTGCGAACAGCCGACAACTGCCCGGCCAATGCATTCCGGTCTTCTTTCATCTGCTGCCGAGTTGACTCTGTAAATGCACCGTTATCTCCAAATTCTTTACACAGCTTGGCCAAATACTCCGTCAAAGCAGCTTCACTTCTATCTACAATCAATAAAGATGATATAGCAATCAGGGCAGCTGATTCATCTGTACCTCCAATGATGGAAAATGAAGAGGCATCCTTATCTTCATATTTCTGGAGTCCGAAAGCCGTAAACAATTCTTTTTGCGCTTGCGTATTGGCTTCTTTAAAACTCATGCCTCCTTCCACCAGCTTCTGTACACGCTGGTATTTCAGGTGAGTCAGCACATTGACATTGACCGTGGTCTTATCTGACAAATCAACCAATGCACGCAGGCTTAAGGTACCTGAAGAAAGCTCTCCTTCTACTTCATTAAAGAAATATCCGTTGGCTGTAAGTTCTGCATAAGGAGCTTCAAACAATTTGGAACCAAAAGAGAAATTTCCCATATCGTCTTGAATGGTAAAGGAATAGAAATCACCTCTTACCTGAAGCTTGGAATCCATGGGCTGGATGGTAATGGTCGACCCACTCACAAAAGGTCCTTTTTCTACCTTCCCCGAAACATTATACGTATGAGGTTCAAACGATTCCCCCTTTTCCGAGTCTTTCCCACACGAAGAAAATAAAACGGAGAAAGCTACCAGTCCTCCGATGTATAGCCTTAATTTCATAATAAAAAGTTTTTTGGTATCTCATTTCTAAATTCTGCCGGACAACCAGGTTACCTCACCCGGTTATCGGGTACAAAGATAATTACATTTGTTAATATATACCAACATTTTCAAACACTTTTCACTAAAGCAAACATCCCCCTATCTCTCTTTTTCCAAAGGCCGTCACATAAAATGAGAAACGTACTACAACTTTTTACGTTTCCCGCACGCAAACCATAGGTTTTCCGGTGCAGAACCCTACGTTTTCCGAACGGGAAATATACAGTTCCGCAACGGAAGACATAGAAAACATCCAGGCATTTTCAGCATAGCGCAGGGGGATTTCCGGATACACGTGCCACGGCTCTCCCCTCACTAATCGGCGGTTTCCTGCGGTTTTTCCGCGAAAATTCCGTAAGTTTGTGTAACGAAAACCCTAAAAACGACATCACACATGGAACAGCATCCCCAGCTTTTAGTCTATAAGGCTTCTGCCGGCTCCGGCAAGACCTTTACACTGGCGGTACATTATATAAGACAACTGATTGAAGACCCGTATGCCTACCGCAGGATTCTGGCGGTGACGTTCACCAACAAAGCGACGGCGGAAATGAAGGAGCGTATCCTGGAACAGCTTTACGGCATTGCTACGGCCGACGAGGGTTCGGAAGGCTACCTGAAGGAGATTCAGAAAACATCAACCAAATCGGTTGAGGAAATCCGGAAATCGGCACGCGAAGCATTACGGCACATCATTCATGACTACAGCCGTTTCCGCATCGAGACCATCGACTCGTTTTTCCAGTCGGTGATGCGCAACCTGGCGCGTGAACTGGAGTTAGGGGCCAACTTGTCTATCGAACTGAACAATACGGAAGTGCTGAGCGATGCGGTGGATGCCATGATTGAGAAGCTGGACCGGCGCTCACCGGTGCTCTACTGGCTGCTGGAGTACATCGAGGAACGTATCGTGAACGACCGCCGCTGGGATGTGTCGAAAGACATCAAGGGATTCGGACAGAATATTTTCGACGAGAGCTACATCGAGAAGGGAGAAGGACTGCGCCGGAAACTGGCTGACCCGAACTTTATTCCTTCCTACCGGGATGAGTTGAAAAGTATCCGCGAAGAGGTGCTGGAATTTATGAAGGGATTCAGCGAACAGTTTACGGGCTTGCTCGAAATGCACGGACTGACTCCGACCGACCTGAAGAACGGCTCACGGGGCATCGGCAGTTATTTCAACAAGCTGGCCAACGGGAAACTGAGCGATGACATCCGCAATGCCACCGTGGAGAAGTGCCTGGAGAGCGAGGAAAACTGGACGACCAAAACGTCGGCCCATCGCGATGAAATCCGTTCGCTGGCGGCTTCGGAACTGATACCCTTGTTAGCAGAAGCGGAAAACCGTCGTCCGCAGAACAACTTGCTGCTTAACTCGTGCGACCTTTCATTGCGCTACCTGAACAACCTGCGTTTGCTGGCGCACATTGACGAGGAGGTACGCTTGCAGAACCAAACACATAACCGTTTTCTGCTGTCGGATACCAATGCCTTGCTCCATAGCTTAATCAGGGAGGGAGATGCCTCGTTTGTCTATGAGAAAATCGGCACCACCATCGATACGGTGATGATTGACGAGTTTCAGGATACCTCACGCATGCAGTGGGAGAACTTTCATCTGCTGTTGCAGGAAAGTCTGGCACAAAAGGAAGGCAGCCTCATCGTGGGCGACATCAAGCAGAGCATCTACCGCTGGCGAAGCGGCGACTGGAAAATCCTGGCGGGACTGGGCAATGACCGGAGTTTCCGCATCAAGGAATGTACACTCGACACGAACTGGCGAAGTGAGGCACGCATCATCCGCTTCAACAACGAGTTTTTCACGGCGGGCTGCCAGACACTGAACCGGCGCTATCAGGAGGAACAGGGCATGCCTTGTGCCCAACTGGAACAGGCGTACAGCGACGTGCGGCAGCGTTGTGCCAAAAAAGAGGAAAAGGGCTTCGTAAAGGTGACCTTCCTGCAGGACTCCAAGGAGCAGCCTTACACGGAAGCGACCTTGGAACAGCTGGCCAAGGAAGTGGAACGCCTCACGGCAGAAGGTATCCGCCTCAATGAGATGGCCATTCTGGTGCGAAAGAACCGGAGCATCCCCGACATTGCCGCTTACTTCGACGAACATACCCCCTACCGCATCGTATCCGACGAGGCGTTCCGGCTGAGTGCATCGCTGGCAGTGAGTATGCTCATCGACGGACTGCGGTATCTTTCTTCGCCCGACGACCGCATCGCACTGGCGCGGCTGGCGGTAGCTTATCAGCAAGGGGTATTGCGCAAGGACATCAGCCTCAACACAGTGCTGCTCGACGACCCGGCCCGTTACCTGCCGGCAGCCTTCCAGTTACAGGCAAACGAACTCCGCTTCATGCCGTTGTACGAACTGTTAGAGAAGTTGTTCGTGCTGTTCGACATGCAGCTTATCGAGAAGCAGGATGCATATCTCTGTGCCTTCTACGATGCGGTGACGGAATACATGCAGAATAACTCGTCGGAGCTAACGGCCTTCATCCGTTTCTGGGATGAGAAACTGAACGCGAAGACCATCCCTTCGGGCGAGATTGACGGTATCCGCATCTTGTCTATCCATAAATCGAAGGGACTGGAGTATCACACAGTATTGTTGCCATTCTGCGACTGGAAGATGGAGAACGAAACGAACAATCATCTGATATGGTGCAGCGTGGCAGGTACGGGCAAGGAAACCGACATTCCGCCGTTCAACCGCCTGGACATCGTACCGGTGAACTATTCTGGTGCCATGGCGGAATCGGTGTATCACGACGATTACCTGGAAGAGAAATTACAGCTCTGGGTGGACAACCTGAATCTGCTTTACGTAGCGTTTACACGTGCCTGCAAGAACCTGATTATTTTCGCAAAGGCGGGACAGAAGGGCACGGTTTCAGAACTGTTGTACGACAGTCTGCCACTCATGCAGGAAGTGGAACTGCCGCTGGCACAGGAGAATCCGGAAGACGATGCAGTGGGCGAATACGGGGAGATCTGCACGGCGCACGATGAGAAGAAAGCGGGCAAATCCAACCGGCTTTCGTCGCCTCGCGAGGGAGTGTCCGTGAAAATGGAAAGCATCGAGACACACATCGAATTCAAGCAGTCAAACCGTTCGGCCGACTTCATTCAGGGTGACGACACAGAGGACAGTCGCGGACAATACATCCGTCAGGGGCAGTTGCTGCACCAGGTGTTTGCCCACATCGAAAAGGCAGACGACCTTCTTTCGGCACTGGAACGGCTGAGCTTCGAAGGGGTGTTCGAATCGGAGGAACAGAAACAGCAGATTCAGGGACTGGCGCACTGGGCCTTGCAGCATCCGGCCGTGAAGGACTGGTTTAGCGGCACGTGGGAGCTTTACAACGAGTGTGCCATTGTCTACACCGACGAGCAGGGACAGATGCAGACACGCCGCCCCGACCGCGTGATGCGGAAAGACGGACAGGTGGTCGTGGTAGACTTCAAGTTCGGAAAGAAGAACGAGGCTTACCGCGCACAGGTGCAGGAGTACATGGACTTGCTCACGCAGATGGGCTACACCCACATTCGGGGATTCCTCTGGTATGTGTTTGCCAATGAGCTGGAAGAAGTGACGTTTCCGGCCTGAGTTTATTTTTTCACAACGATATTTCGACAATGCAATATATGGAAACTTTTTTGAAGCAGGTGGCCGCTGATTTGTACCGGAAGATGAACGGAGACTTCACGAAGGTGGCTGTGGTTTTCCCGAACAAGCGTGCCAGCCTCTTTTTCAATGAATACTTGGCACAGGAATCCGACCGCCCGGTGTGGTCGCCGGCCTACGTGAGCATCAGTGAGCTGTTCCGCCAGTCGTCGCAATGGGTGACGGGCGATTCCATCAAATTAGTGTGCGACCTCTACAAGGTGTTCCGTGAAATAACGGGCAGCAAGGAAAGTCTGGACGAATTCTACTTCTGGGGCGAGATGCTCATCAGCGACTTTGACGATGCTGACAAGAACATGGCCGACACCAAGGCGCTGTTCAGTAACTTGAAGGACCTGAACAAGCTGACGGGTGAATATGACTTCCTGGAAGAAGGACAGAAGGAAGCGTTGAGCCAGTTCTTCCGTAACTTCTCCATCGAGCAGGTCACGGAACTGAAACGGCGTTTCATCTCATTGTGGGACGTGCTGGCCGACATCTATACGCAATATAAAGAACTGCTCCGCGAGCAGGGCATCGCCTACGAAGGAATGCTCTACCGCGAGGTGACAGAGACCATGGATGTGCAGCAGTTTCCCTACGACAAATATGTGTTCGTGGGATTCAACGTGCTGAATAAGGTGGAACAAACCCTGTTCAGCAAATTGCACGAGGCAGGAAAGGCCCTGTTCTACTGGGACTACGATACCTTCTACCTGAACAAGCATCCGCACGAGGCGGGCGAGTTTATCCGCCGCAACCTGAAGAATTTCCCTTCGGAGTTGCCGCCTTCCCTGTTCGACCACCTGAACCATCGAAAAGAAATTACCTTCATCGAATCGCCTACGGAGAACGGACGGGCACGCTCCCTGCCGCAATGGATTCGGGAGAACCTGACGGAGAACGAAAAGGAAACGGCCGTGGTGCTCTGCAACGAGGCCATGCTGCAACCTGTGCTTCACTCACTGCCGGATAACGTGCGCCACATCAACATCACCATGGGATTCCCGCTCTCGCAGACACCGGCCTACAGCTTCGTAAAGACGTTGCTGGAACTGCACATTGCGGGCTACAATTCCCGCAGCGGACGCTACCAGTTTGCCGAAGTCATCAGCGTGCTGAAACATCCGTACACGCAACTGCTTTCTGGAGAAGCCGCTCCGCTGGAAAAGGAACTGACGGAAAAGAACCGCTTCTACCCCCTACCCTCGGAACTGGAACGGGACGAAGCCTTGTCGCTGCTGTTCAAACCGTGCAGCCACAACCTGGAACTGTGCAAACGGCTGGCCGACATCTTGAAGCAGGTGGCACAACTGTATCGCAAGCAGGCAGCCTCCACCAGCGATGCCCTCGACCAGCTCTATCGCGAAGCCTTGTTCAAAAGCTTCACCATGGTCAACCGCTTCCATGCCCTGCTTGAGAGCAAAGATCTGGAGGTACAACCTGCCACCTTCCACCGCCTTCTGGTACGCGTCATGTCGACAGCCAGCATTCCTTTCCACGGAGAACCGGCCATCGGTATGCAGGTGATGGGGGTGCTGGAAACACGTAACCTGGATTTCCGCCATGTCATTCTGCTGTCGGTCAACGAGGGCCAGTTGCCCAAAGCAGGCGGTGATGCTTCGTTCATCCCCTACAACCTGCGCAAGGCATTCGGTATGACCACCATTGACCACAAGATTGCGGTCTATGCCTATTATTTCTACCGCCTGCTGCAACGGGCAGAAAAGGCTACGTTACTCTACAACACGGTGAGCGACGGCATGAATCGGGGAGAGATGTCGCGCTTCATGCTCCAGCTGCTGATTGAATGGGGTTATCCCGTACAGCGGAAACAACTGGAGGCAGAGCAGTCGCCCATTGCTTCCTCACCCATCTGTATCCCCAAGTCGCCCGACATCATGAAACGGATGCAGAGCATGTTCGACGTGCGGGTGAATCCGAAAGCCCTTCTTTCCCCGTCAGCCCTGAACTGCTATCTGGACTGTCCGCTGAAGTTCTATTATAAGTACGTAGCAGGACTGGCAGCCCCCGAAGAGGTGAGTGCGGAAATCGACTCGGCCAAATTCGGAAGCATCTTCCACTACGCTGCCGAACACATCTACAAGGAGCTCACGGCACACGGAAAAGTCATCAACAAAGACACCCTAGAAGCCCTGCTCAAGGAAGAAGTGAAACTACAGAATTACGTGGACAACGGATTCAAGGAACTGTTCTTCCACCTCCCTGCCGACGAGCGTCCGGAATACAACGGAGTACAGCTCATCAATTCCGCCGTGATTCTGCGCTACATCCAGCAGCTGCTTCGCAACGACCTGCGCCACGCTCCCTTTACCTTCGTAGGCTCCGAACAACGGGTCATGGAGGACGTAGAGATACAGACACCCAAGGGAGCCATCCGCTCGCGCATGGGAGGAATCATCGACCGCATGGACAGCAAGGACAACGTGCTCCGTATCGTGGACTACAAAACGGGAGGTAAAGCCGACACCCCGCCCAGCGTAGAATCGTTATTCACGCCCGGCCCCAAACGTTCCAATTACGTATTCCAGACTTTCCTGTACGCCGCCATTGTATGCCGGAAACTGCGTGAACGGAATGATGACCGGAAGGTAGCTCCTGCCCTGCTCTACATTCACCGGGCTGCGGCAGAAGATTACTCGCCCGTCATCCAGCTCAAGGAATCGTATAACAAAACTACTCCCGTGGAAGACTTTTCATTGCTGGAAGAAGAGTTCAGAACCCGCCTACAGGTACTTCTGGAGGAGATTTTCAATCCTGATTTGAGTTTCAGTCAGACGGAAGAGGAAGACCGGTGCACTTATTGTGATTTCAAGGAAATATGTAAACGATAGAAACAGAATCAAAACAAGTGTTAAAAGCACATTTTTCTCTGAACAATCCAAGTGAACCGGATGTTATAAAGATGTTTTTCATAGTAATAGAGTAAGCATTCTATTTTCCGCCTTGACACGCATGTTCCCTAAACCTACCTTTGCGCCGTAA